>Ga0114958_10000171_pt1 | contig 54990 bp, 53 predicted proteins | sample C_130208_EF_Meta_FD_89577 | JGI IMG/M metagenome (GOLD analysis project Ga0114958, IMG submission 89577) | Freshwater microbial communities from Lake Croche, Canada to study carbon cycling - C_130208_EF_MetaG | ecosystem: Environmental > Aquatic > Freshwater > Lake | place: Lake Croche, Canada... | reverse complement strand
GAAGCAGCAGCGAGGGCGAAGAGCCACCAGCGCACGTGATCGCTCCGGAGACTGCCGATGAGGGTCGTCGATAACACCAGACCGACGACCAGGACGATAAGGGTGCCTGTGGCGATTGCGAAGCTGAGCGGCGTGAGGCGGAGCCGGTGCAGCATTGCGACAAGGGACTCTCGCCGAGCGTGTCGGTAGTCGGTGGCGTTCGCGCTCTGATGGTCGGTCATGACACGAGATCAGATGATGCAGCGATGGCCTCGGCATCGAGCTGGGCGTCGATGACGCGAGCTTTGGCTTCCTCATCGCGCATCCAGAGCACCGCGATGGGGATCATCGCACCCATCATCAGCAAGTCGCCCCCGATCCACATGAGCGAGCCCCCGGTGTGGAGATCGTCGACCAGCGAGCCCCCCCAGCTGCGGCCCATGGTCGAGTACGCGGGAAACATCTCGTGGCCCGACATGGCCAGGGCAAGGCCGGTGAAGGTATCAACGGGAACAGCCAATGCCAGATAGACGAGTCGCAGACCTGGCGCCAGCCGATGTTTGGCCGGCTCGATGGCCACGACCGGGCGCCAGAACAGGTACCCGATCACGAGAAACCCGACTTGCTCGGCCCGATGGACCCACATGTGGGTGAGCATGAGATTGAACAGGCTGGTGAGGTGGGTGACGGGGATGAAGACGGCATAGAGACCGAACCCGACGATCGGATGGCCGAGCATCTCGCCGCCCTTCGAATCCGCAGCGGCGTTCAATCCCCGACCGAGGCGTCCAGGCAGGGTGCCAAGGGCCAGCTCAAGGGGTGCGCCCATGGCAAGGAACCCGGCCGCAACCATGATGAGGAGCAGGTGCTGGATCATGTGGTCGCTGAACAGCACCATGTCGTAGACGCCGACCACCGACTGGGTCGCCACGAGGACGATGACCAAGCCAGCCACGAAGCACACCGTCCGCTTGGCCGACCACGGTGCTCCGGGGTGGCTCGTAGTCCAGCGGACAGTCCCCGCCACATAGAGCAGACCGGCGGCCACGAGGATGGCCAAGCCCACCCAGGAAAAGGCGGTCATCCCGACGTGGCTCCAAGCGAAGGGGGCTGGCTGGCTCATCCCGTGCTCCATGCCCGTGGGTGACATCGCAGCCATTGACTCACGCTACCCGTGCAAGAAGCAGGGCTCTGCTCTCGGTAGGGTGGACGGGTGCGCTCCCGCTGGTTCTCATTGCGATCGATCGGCCTGCATGTGGCCGCGCTTGCCTGGGTGGCGGGATGCCTCTTCGCTGGGTGGTGGCAGGCGACCCGAGCCTTTGATGGAAATGCTCTGTCGTGGGTCTATGCCATTGAGTGGCCCGTCTTCGCCTTCGGTGGCCTCTTCGGTTGGTGGGCGCTGCTCCACACCAAGGCGGCCACCCCTGAGGAGCGGGCCCATCGAGCTGCCTTCGAGGAGGAGCGCCGAGCTGCGGTCACCGCAGCCAAGCGCCGTCCCGAGCAGGAGGATGCCGCCCTCGCTGCCTACAACGACCACCTCGCGCAGCTCGCTGCCGACGACATCTCCGCCCGTGAGGCAGAGGTGTCCGAGATGAAGGATCACTAGATGCCCGCCTGCCTCCGCCGCTACCAGATCATGTCGTTCGTGGTCGGGACGATGTTGCTCTTCTTCTGCGTCACCATCGTGCTGCGACACGGATTCGGCAAGTGGGCGACGCTCGAGATGGTCGTGGCGCAGATCCACGGGATCCTCTATATGGTCTACCTCGCTACGGTGGTCGATGTCGCCGTGAAGCTCAAGCCCTCGGTGGGCCGGATCGCCGTGATGGTGGCGTCTGGTTTCGTTCCCTTTCTGGCCTTCATCGTTGAGCACCGCACCGTCGAGGCGTTGAAGGACGAAGCCGATCTCGGCTGAGGTCGGTCCTACACAAGAGGAGTCCCATGCCGAACAACCAGTGGATCGATCGTCGGATCGTCAACTTCGGTCATCAAGGAGGGTCGTTTGAGGCGCCCTCATCGACCCTGGCCGCTATCTCCGGCGGTCTCGCCGCTGGAGCGACGGTGATCGAGCTCGATGTGCACGCCACCAAGGATCGCCAGCTGGTGGTCTGCCATGACGAGACGGTCGACCGCACGACGAACGGCCAGGGCCAGATCTGCGACCTGACCCTCGACGAGCTTCGTCGTCTCGATAATGCCCACTGGTTCATCGCCGGATCTGATGTGGCACCGGGTCACCCGGCGTCGGAGTATCTCCTTCGCGGTCTCGCCCCTGCTGATCACCGGTATCGCATCGCCACGTTGTCCGAGGTGCTCGAGACGTTTCCCGACGTGACGCTGAACCTCGACATCAAGCGCACGGCGCCCGAGGTCGAGCCCTATGAGGGACTCTTGGCCGAGGTGCTTGCTGCACACGGGCGAAGTGAGACGGTGATCGTGGCCTCGTTCAATGATCTCGCCATCGCCGCATTCCGACGCGAAAGTCCCTCGACGCCGACCTCGGCCGCCACCCTCGAGACGGCGGAGTTCTATCGGTCGATCCACGCGGGGGAGGAGCCGGTGGCGCTTGGGGTCGTGGCCTTTCAGGTTCCCGAGACCTTCGGCGACATCACGCTCGTCGACGAACTGTTTGTGGCGGAGGCCCACGAGCGCGACATCGCTGTCCACGTGTGGACGGTGAACGACGAAACCTCCATGAGGCGACTCGTAGGGCTAGGTGTTGATGGGATCATCTCGGACCGACCCACCCTGCTGTCTGAGGTCCTCGGAGATGCCGCTTGGGACGGTCGTCTCTAAGAATTCAAGAGATCGTGCCGAGGCGCGATCTCAGTGTCGAGGGATCAGCCTCGACCGCAGTTCGGCTTCTTGCCGTGGTTGGCCTTCTTCTTGGCCCGGAGCTTCCGCTTGACGGTGCGCTTCGACATAAGACTTCACACCCTAGTCGCTCGCAGGTAGGTTGCCAGACGAGACCTGATCGACGCTGGTCCAAGAGAGCGAGGCACGATGCAACGGGGCTGGATCCTCTCCGAGGGAACGCGGGTGGCGTCGGCCGTGACCATGGAACGGTTCGGAACTGGCTTGGTCGTCGAGTCCCGACAAACCCGGCCGGGACGAGCGCCGGCGCCGGCGGCACCTTCAGGGGCTCTCGCTGCAGACGCCATCGCTGCGGGGGCGGTCGTCGAGCTCCGAGCTGCGCCATGACCGGGGAGCTCGTTGTTGTCTCCACGCCGATCGGGAACCTCGGGGACCTCAGTACCAGAGCGACCCAGACCCTTGCTGGCGCCAACCGGATCCTCTGCGAGGACACCCGACGCACCAGGATCCTCCTCAGCGCTGTCGGCATCCCTGGGGCCGGTCGCCTCACCTCGCTCCACGAACACAATGAGGACGGCCGCATCGCCTCGGTGCTCGCGGAGATCGCCGGTGGAGCTCTGGTTGCACTGGTCTGTGATGCCGGCACCCCGGGAATCTCCGATCCGGGTCAACGACTGATCGCGGCGGCCTCGGAGGCGGGGGTCGTCATCACCGCCGTCCCCGGAGCCTCGGCCTTGCTCGCCGCGCTGGTCGTCAGTGGCCTTCCCACCGATCGTTTCTGCATGGAGGGCTTCGTGCCGCGTAAGGGCAAAGAGCGCGAGTTGGCTCTCTCGGCCCTTGCTGTCGAGGAGCGGACCTCGGTGATCTACGAGGCTCCGAGTCGGCTCGCAGCGCTCCTGGCGTCGCTGGCCGAGGTCCTCGACGGCGACCGTCGAGTCTGCGTGTGTCGAGAGCTGACCAAACTCCACGAAGAGGTCTGGCGGGGGACGCTGGCCGACGCCGTCGAGCACTGGTCCTCAGTGGAGGTCCGGGGCGAGATCGTGGTCGTGCTCGCAGGTGCCGACCCCCCGGCGCCGACCATCGTCGACGATGCGCAAGTGGCTGCTCACGTGCAGGCTTCGCTGGCTCGGGGGCTGACTCGACGCGATGCCGCCAAGGTCGCTGCAGCGCAGTTGGGGGTCCAGCGGCGCCGGGCCTACGAGCTGGCGAGCGGCCTGGCGTGAGTGCCCAGGTCAGTGCCCCCTGCTGCGGCCGGTAACCTCAGCAGATGGGCCGCTTCTACATCACGACCCCGATCTTCTACGTCAACGACGTGCCCCACCTCGGGCACGCGTACTGCGCGGTCAACGCCGATGCCATCGCTCGATGGCATCGCGGCCTCGGTGACGAGACGCTCTTCCTCACCGGAACCGACGAGCATGGGGCCAAGGTCGCCGAGTCGGCGGAGAAGCACTCGATGTCGCCGGCAGACTGGACCGACCGGACCTCGGAGCGATTCCAAGAGGCCTGGCGCACACTCAACATCTCGAATGATGACTTCATCCGGACGACCGAGGCTCGCCACTATTCGACAGTCCAGACCTTCCTGCAGCGGATCTACGACAATGGCTACATCGTCAAGGACACCTACAAAGGTCTCTACTGCATCAGTTGTGAGGACTACTACACCACCGAGGCGCTCGTTGGTGGCCGGTGCCCAGTGCACCTGTGTGACGTCGTGGAGATGGAGGAGGACAACTACTTCTTCCGCCTCAGCGCCTTCGAGGACCGACTCCTTGAGTGGTACGAGTCGGCTCCCGATGCCATTGCGCCTTTTGCCAAGCGCAACGAGGCATTGAGTTTCATCAAGGGCGGCCTCAAGGACGTGTCCATCACTCGGACATCGTTGACCTGGGGCGTTCCCGTCCCGTGGGACTCGTCTCACGTCTTCTACGTCTGGTACGACGCGCTGATCAACTACCTCACAGCCATCGGGTACGGGACGGACGACGAGAAGGTGGCCACGTGGTGGCCTCACGTCCACCACCTCATCGGCAAGGAGATCATTCGCTTCCACTGTGTCTGGTGGCCGGCGATGTGCATGGCGGCGGGGATCGAACCCCCCTCGAGCATCTTCGTCCATGGGTGGCTTCTCGTTGGCGGCAGCAAACTGTCGAAGTCGATGGCAGCCGATGAGGACTCGCCGGTAAAGCTGACCGACATCACACCGGCCTCGCTGACCGAGGACTTCGGGGTCGATGCCGTGCGCTATCACCTCCTGCGCGAGACGCCGTTGGGCTCCGATGGCGATTTCTCGGTAGGCGCCTTGGCATCGCGCTACAACTCTGATCTGGCGAACAACCTCGGAAACCTCGTCGCCCGAGTGGCCACGGTGGTCGGGTCCAAGTGCGGCGGGGTCGGTCCCTGCCCTGATCCAGAGAGCCCCTTGGCCCAGGCCGCCGCAGCCGCGGTGTCGGGTGCGGCCGACGCCTGGGAGAAGTTCGCGCCCCACGAGGCGCTGGAAGCGACCTGGCGTCTGATCGGGGCGACGAATGCCGAGCTCGAGGCGACCTCCCCGTGGAAGGCTGAACCGGGAAGCGTCGACAACGTGCTCGGGAGTGCCCTCGAGGTGCTCCGCATCGTGGCGCTGCTGATCTCGCCAGCAATGCCGGCGACGGCCGACGAGATCTGGCAGCGCATCGGGCTGTCTGGCTCGCCGGCGAGCGAGGTGCTCCCTGGGGCTGCCGCCTGGGGCGGGTACCCGGGTGGCCTGACGGTGATCAAGGGCGATTCGCTCTTCCCTCGTCGCAAGTAGCCCGATGACGACGACCTGGGTCGACTCTCACTGCCACCTCCAGGAGCGCTTCTTGGCAGACGATGGCGATTCTTCGGCAGCCGACGCCCTCCGGCGGGCTGCCGAGACCGGGGTGTCGGCGGTGATCTGCGTGGGAACCGATGAGGCGACCTCTCGCCAAGCCGTCGCGCTCAGTGCTGCTGTTGGGTCGGGTGCCCTCGGGACGGGGCTCCCCGAGGTGCGATGCGTGGTGGGTCTGCACCCGCATGAGGCCCGAGAGCAGATCGACTGGCTCGACCAGCTCCTCGTCGATCGATCGGCAGATCTTGTCGGGGTGGGGGAGTGCGGCCTCGACTACTTCTATGAGCACGCGCCCAAGGCGGAGCAGCGCCAGGCATTCGCCGCCCAGATCGCCCGGGCACACGATGCGGGTCTCGCCCTCGTGATCCACGCTCGCGACGCATGGGATGACCTGTTCTCCGTGCTCGACAGCGAGGGCGTGCCAGCCGAGACGGTGCTGCATTGCTTCACCGGGGGTCCTCGAGAGGCCGAGCGCTGCGTGGAGCTCGGTCTCACGGTGTCATTTTCAGGGATCGTGACCTTCAAGAACGCACAGGACATCCGTGAGGCCGCGATCAGTGTCCCCCTCGACCAGTTGCTGGTCGAGACCGATGCCCCATTCCTCGCTCCCGTGCCGCACCGGGGCGCCACCAACGAGCCCTCGTGGGTGAGCCTTGTCGGAGCGGCGGTTGCCGCCGCCCAGGGTCGCGACCCGCAGGTGGTGGCGGCGGCGACCACGGCCAACGCGGCACGCATCTTTCGTCTGGGCTGACCTGACCGATGAGAGGTGAGGCCAGCCGTAGGCCCCTGACCTGCGCAAATGCCACTGAAATCACCCCTGAGCAGGAACTTCGCGCAAAAAATCCCCTCTGAACTGGGAGAATGCCCGAAACGGCCTCATCGGGTTTGCGCCCGTCGCAGGTCCTCCCTAGCGTAGGAGGTCCTAGGTGGGAGTGGAGGCTTCTTCCTAGAGGCGTAGTCCCCGATGAAGGGCGGAATCCTGAGGACCAAGAACACCACTGCCACGCGTCATGCCGTCGCCGCTCTCGCGGTCGTCACCATGGTCGCACTCCCGCTGCTGCTGCTCGGAGGGACGGGCTCGTCCCCGACCGCCTCGGCGGGACCGACCAAGCATGCGGCACGGTCGAGTTCTGTCGAGGGTCGCCAGCAGCGGCACCTGCGGCGGATGATGCTCGTTGGCAACAAGGTTCCCTCGGTCCCAACTCCCACGTCCACGGTACCGCCGCCGGTGCCGACTGCATCGGCCCTCGAATCAGCCCCCACCACCGCCCCCGTGACGTCGCCGACCAAGGTTCCCGTCGTTACCCCGGTAATCCCCGCAACGACAACGACGACGACGCTGGCCCCGCAGGGTTCGAGTGCCAGCGGGCTGGCGACCTGGTACGCATGGCGGAGCGGGCAGTGCGCCAGCCCGACCCTGGCCCTCGGGACCACCGTCTCGGTGCGCAATGTGGCAACCGGGGCGACGGCCTCGTGCGTGGTGACCGATCGTGAGGCCTCGAACCCGGGACGGATCATCGACCTTGACACCTCCGTGTTCTCATCGATCGCCCCGCTTTCGGCGGGGGCGGTCAGCGTCGTCGTCTCCTGGTGAGCCTCTCGCGTGGCGAGGCTCGGGATCTCCTGAGCTCCCATGGCCTGCGACCCCGGCGCCAGCTCGGCCAGAACTTCGTCGTCGACCCGAACACGCTGCGGCGCATCGTTCGCCTCGCCAAGGTGGCCGCCGGTGATCGGGTCCTCGAGATCGGGGCCGGCCTCGGTGCGCTCACCGAGGCGCTGCTCGAGGTGGGTGCTCGGGTCCGGGCCGTCGAGGTCGATCCTGGTCTTGTTGCCATCCTCTCGGCCCGAGAGCAGCTTTGCGACGCCGAGATCATCCTTGGCGATGCCCAGACCGTCGACTGGTCTGAGGTGGTCCCGCCAGCGGAAGGTCCATGGACGCTGGTCGCAAACCTTCCGTACAACGTGGCCACGCCCGTCGTGCTGCGCATCCTCGAGCAGGCCCCTCAGATCGAACGGATCCTCGTGATGGTCCAGCTCGAGGTGGCGGACCGCCTAGCGGCCGGACCGGGCGAGGAGGCCTATGGCGCAGCATCGGTGAGGGTGGCGTACCATGCCACCGCATCGGTGGTCGGCAAGGTGCCACCTACGGTCTTCCTACCCCAGCCGGCTGTCGATTCGGGACTGGTCGAGATCATCCGCAGGCCCCATCCAGCCGTGGATCCGAGATCGGCCACCGAGGCGGAGATCTTCGCCTTGGTCAAGGCAGCATTCGGTCAACGTCGCAAGATGCTTCGACGGTCACTGGCCACCATGGTGACCCCCGAGGCATTCGCTGCAGCCGATGTAGAGCCCACGCGGCGGCCCGAGGAGCTCGATGTGATGGCCTTCGGCCGATTGGCGGCAGCAGTCCGATGAGCACGGTGTCGTTGAGAGCACCCGCCAAACTCACGTGGACGCTGAGGGTCGCAGAGCGGCGGGCCGACGGCTATCACGACATCGATGCCGAGATGGTGTCGATCGATCTCGTCGACACGCTGGTGCTGAGCGAGCACGGGGAGGGCATCACCCTGGCTGGCTCGTCAGCGGGGTTCGAGACCCTCAGCCTGGGCCCGGAGAACCTCGTCGCCCAGGCACTCTCGCTCTGTGGTCGCAGCGCGGCAGTCGAGCTGACCAAGCAGATCCCGATGGGCGGTGGGCTCGGAGGGGGATCGACCGATGCCGCGGCCATCCTTCGCTGGGCGGGTTTCACTGACTTGGTGGCGGCCGGCCGGATGGGGGGAGACGTTCCCTTCTGTGTGGCTGGAGGCCGGGCACGGGTCACTGGACTCGGGGAGATCGTCGAGCCGCTTGAGCACATCGACCGTTCCGTGGTCCTGCTGCTGCCGCCACTGGGTGTGTCCACTCCTCTGGCCTACCGGGCGCTCGATGAGCTGCGAAGCGAGGGTCGTGGACATCATGATCGAAACGATCTGACGGATGCCGCACTGCTGGTGTCCCCGGCGCTCGGTGAATGGATGGACGCGTTCCACCGGGTGACTGGAGCCGAGGTTGCCCTCGCCGGCAGTGGCTCGACGCTCTTCGTCGAAGGGACCCTTGAGAGCCTTGGCTGTGCAGGCATGGATCAATTAACCATCGGCGGTTCAACCGCACGGGTCATCGGTGCCAAAACATTGCCCGCAGCAACCCACTCGGAGTTGCTCTCACAAGACTGAGCATCATCGTCTCAGCGAGACTGAGCGTCATCGTCTACGCGAGACGATGCCCCGACCTACTTGCCGGCCGCCCGACGCTGCCAGCGCGTGGCCTTCAGCATCTTCTTGTGCTTCTTCTTACGCATGCGCTTGCGACGCTTCTTGATCAGTGAACCCATGAGGGGCCTTAACCTAGTGGCAGATCACCGGAGGCGCCAGATGAGCGAGAACGCAGAATCGGTCATGCTCGGCATCGACCATGTGCAATTGGCCATCCCCGTAGGTGGCGAGCCCAAGGCGCGGTCGTTCTTCGTCGACCTGCTGGGCTTCGAAGAGATCCCCAAGCCCGAGCGACTCGCTGTCCGCGGTGGCTGCTGGTTCCGCTCTGGATCAGTGGAGATCCATGTCGGCGTAGAGGAGCCCTTCGTCGCGGCGCGCAAAGCACACGTTGCCCTGCGAGTCGCGGGCTATGACGCGCTCTGCAACGTGCTCGAGTCTGCAGGGATCTCCATGACAGAGAACGAAGAGATCCCCGGCCTCCGTCGGTCCCATGTGACTGACCCGTTCGGTAACCGCCTCGAACTGATGAGCGCCGATGGCTGATCGGTCGGGGCGAGATTCGGGCAAGTGAACTCAGCCACCGGGCTCTCAGTGGATGTCGAAGTCGACGTTCAAGCGAACAACGAGCGGAGGGGCACCTGTTGATGCATGAGCACTGCCGGGCATGCATGGCCACGTCGGTCAGCCTCTCGCAGAATGTGGCACCCCTGACGATCGTCGAGCATGGCTCAGCTGACGGGCGGGCACGATGCCGACCGCCCTTCTGCTGACCGGTACGGGGCTCCACGGGTGCGACGTCGCCATGTTCGAGGTCGAGCAGTCCGAGTAAGCCGGCTGGAGCGGTGACTGCGCCCGGTGGCCCGACACCTTGGCCGTGACCACCAAGGGGCCGAACGGCCTCCTAGGAGAACCTTGAGATGACCTGCATCACGCCCAGCGCATCTCGGCATTCCGAGCACCGCGGGAGTGCACCAGCGTGGTGGTCGACGAGTTCCCGTCGATGCGGGCAACCGTTCGGGCGACATGCTCGGCGCTCGGGACCCTGATCTATGAGCGGAGGGAACATTGGAAGCGAGCGAGGAGCTGATCTCGGGGCGCACCCTGTGGGATCAGCGATGTCGGGAAGGGGTCTCGACGACCTGAGCGAGGTGGAGTGCCTTGCGAGGGCACTGCTTGACGGCAAGGTTGGCAATGGCGAGAAGGGCGGGCGGGACCAGGGGGGTGCGGATGATGGGATAGCCCCATTCGTCGAGCGAGAAGATCTCCGGGGCCACCTCGGCACAGTGGCCGTAGCCGTCGCAGGCGACGGGATCGACCTTGATCTCGCGCTTCATCGCCATGGCAGCACCCCGGTGTTGACTGGCAGAGTCAGGACGGTCGGCGCAGTAGCACTGGCGCAGCGTCGACCCTCGAGGTGGGCGGCCACGTCCTTGCGGAACACCGAGAGCCCGCTGCGCACCATGCGCACGACGCCGTCAGGATGCGCACAGGCCCCTCGACCTTCGATGACGTCGAGGTGAGCCTGCAAGCGAACGTCGATGCGGCCCTTGTTCCGAGCGGCGGCCACGAGCGAGAGGTCCTCTGCGAGGGCGGGGAGCCCGAAGACACACGGCCCGCACTGGCCGGCGCTCTCTCTGGCCATCCAATCGGCGATCCTGGCCATCTCGGCGACACCGCAGCTGTGGTCATTCAGCACGATGATCACCCCGGCACCCGGGGCTCCACCGAGCGGTCGGAGGCCGTCGGCCGACCAGGGGGCAGCGAGGGCCTCGGGTCCGACGAAGGTCCCGCCGTAGCCTCCGAGCAGGATTCCGCTCACCGAGCCAGTGGGGCGGCCCAAGGCGATGATCTCGCCGAGTGGGGTTCCAACGGCGACCTCGTGGACACCCGGTTCACTCACCGCCCCGCTCAACGTGACCAGCGCCATGCCTCCGGAGCGATCGCGGCCTTGGGCTGCGAAGGCTCCACCACCGTGGCGAGCGATCAGGGCGAGTGCTGCGGTGGTCTCGGCGTTCTCCACATAGGCCCGTCGGCGACCGATGGTGAGCACGGCAGGTTTGCTGGGTCGATAGGTGGGTCGCGAGTCGCCATTGTCGAGCCACGACACGAGCGCCGACTCTTCGCCGGCCACGTAGCGACCCGGAGGTGTCCCGACGCTGAACTGGGCTCCTCGCCGCCCTCGACGGCCACGCTCCGCGATGGCGGCTTCGATCGAGCTTGAGGCGGCCGGATTGTCACGCGCCACGGCGATCCGGACCTCGGTGGCCGAAAGAGCCGCAGCGAGCAGCTCGGCGCCGTCGAGGATCAGGTGGGGGGCGTAGGCGGCCAAGACGCTGTCCTTTTGGGCAGCTGGCTCACCTTCCATGGCGTCGATCACCACGATGTGACGATGATGTCCACCGATGGAGCCGCTGAGCTTGCGAGCGGTCGGGAACCCCCCGCCGCCTCGGCCGGTCAGGCCCGAGGCTTCGACGTGCTTCACGAAGTCCTGCGCCCAGTGCTCGGCGTGGCGGTGGGCATCGGGCAGGGGCAGTTCAGCGTGGATCGCCAGGTGCTCAGCCTGATCGAGGCGCCGCCCTCCCTCGGTCCCAGCCAGCAAGCGCAGCTGCGGATTCTGTGTGCCTGGGCTCGTCATGGCCGGCGCTTTGTGCTCGACGAGCCCCGGTGTCGACCAGGAGAGGCCTTGGTGGCAGGTGTTCGGTTGATGATGGCCTTCGAGCGCTTCGGCGGTGCAGTCCGGGCAGGCACTGCCGTGAGGGCGCCGTCAGGTCTCGGATGGGCCCAGAAGCGCCAGGCCAGAGCAACCGCCACGGTGCCGACGCACACGAGGCTGAGCAGGATCATCCACGCGAAGCGGAAGTCGGTCCCGATGAGGGCCTCGTGGAGCACGGCGATGGGAAAGGCCAGATAGGAGATCCAGTGGATCGCCCTCCACGCCGAGTGGCTGAGCTTCTGCCTCACGAGGCTCGAGATGGTGATGGCCAGCAGGAGGTCGAATGCCACGGCTCCCAGCGCAACCTTGAGGGGCTTGTACTGCGACGCGAATGGCACCAGGGCGGCCAGAGGGCTCACGTTGACATAGGTGTCGAGCAGCGTGGTGATGATGTGGAGGGCGATGAAGACCATGGCGATCAGCGAGATTCTTCGGTGAATCTCGGCGACGGCGAAGCGAGGAACCGTGCCTCCGCCGACACGGGTGGCCGTCATGATGCCTCCCACCATGACGGCGGTGAGCAGGAGGAGGCTCACGATGCCCGAGGCACGAGTCGTGTACCAGAGCAGCGATGACGAGGTTGCGATCATCGGTGCTCATCCTGACCTGCGGGCTCTGGCCATCCGCCGATGCGCTCAACGGAGCCGTCAGGCCGAACCAGACGTGCCGCTATCGAGCGCTGTGGCAGCTCGAAGAGCGCGTCCTCCCCCCACACCAGGGCGGCGGTGGACAGACTGTTGGCCATGGCGCAGGTGCTGGCCGCCACGGTGACCATGGACCAGATTCTGGTCGCCGGCCACCCGGTGGCGGGATCGATGACATGGTGAGCCACGAGATCGCCGACCCTCCACGTGCGCACGGCGGTCGATGAGCTGGCGATGGCGCCAGCCGTCACGCTGATGACCTCGTCAATCGCGTCGATGCGCCCCGAACGGGCCTCGGTGGTGATCCCGATCTTCCAGCCGTCAATCGGTGCCTCACCAGCTGTCCGCAGATCTCCTCCGAGGTCGACGAGGACACCCGTCCTGAGTGATCCGGCGATTGCGATGGCAGCGCGGTCGGCAGCGCGAGCCTTGGCAGTGGCTCCGAGGTCGAGATGGACTCCCAACGGCAGATCGACGGTCATGGCGGCGGGATCGACGATGATCCCCGAGGTCCCGGGGGCAGGGGTGGTCGCGGCGATCGTGCTCGAGTCCTCGACGTCGTCGAAGTCCCGGTCGTAGCCCAAGGTGATCAGGGCGTCAGCCACGGTCGGGTCGCATGCTCCGGCAGTCTCGGCGTCGGCATCGAGGGCGCAGACGATCAGGTCGAGCAACACCGGGCTCACTTCGATGGCACCTTGGCCGGCCCGTCGGTTCAGCGCAAGGATCTCGGTGCCATCACGGAATCGGCTGGCTGCCTGCTCGATCAGCTCCAGCTCGAGATCAAGCTGAAGCCGCGCCTCGGCGATCTTCGCTGGATCCGTCACTCCGAGCACGGCGGATGTCCCCCAGATGGAGAATCGATCAAACACAGGGGCCGAGGCGGGAGCAGCGCCCGCCGTCGTCATGATCCTCCGCTCGACGCCTGTGGCTGGCCGCCATAGCTCGGCTGAGGGGCATAGTTGGGCTGGCTGCCCTGCGGGGCATAGGGGTCGCCATACTGCTGCTGGTACCCGTCGCCCAGTTGTTGCTGCTGCTGCTGTTGTTGGAGTTGGAGTTGGAGTTGCTGTTGGTCCTGGCTGTTCGAGGATGTGCCTGGAGTTACCGAGGTGCCGGCGGTCTTGCCGGCATAGGCATGACTGACGAAGAAGGCCATCGAGCCGGTCCCGACGATGGCGGCAGCGGCGACGAGACCGGTGGCGGATCGGATGATGGCTTGGCCGGCGTATCGGCTGTGGGGCGGATGGCGCTTCAACATGAGTCCTTGCTCTCCTTGGCAGTTTGGCCCAGACGGATAAGGACTGCACGGTGTGAATAGTAAGAAACGGCGAAGAATTAGTCGATGGTGGGGATTTCGAGCCGCATGAGGGTGCCTCCGCCGTCACCGGCGGCCACAGCAACCGACCCTCCCTCTTCGCGTGCCACTTGGGCGACGATGGCCAGACCGAGACCGGACCCCGGGAGCGATCTGGCCGCAGGAGCCCGGTAGAAGCGGTCGAAGATCTTGGGCATGTCCTCGGGATCGATGCCTGGTCCTTGGTCAGCCACAGTGATCACGCCAGCGGCGAGAGACACATGCACCGTCCCGCCCTCCGGACTCCACTTGATGGCGTTGTCGAGCAGGTTGCCGATGGCTCGAGCCAGGCGATCCCGGTGCGAACGGACCGTGCAGGGACTCAGCTCGCTGGTGATCTCGATCGATCGGGTGCGGCCATGGGTGGCATCGATGGCGATGAGGTCGTCGACGAGTTCGTCGAGTCGGAACACGGTGGCGGGGGCCACCTGACTCTCACCACGGGCCAGCTCGGTCAGGTCGCGGATCAGGGTGGTCAATTCGCTGATTTGGGTGAGCATGTCGGCGATGATCTGCTCGCGCGTCTCTGGGTCGATGGCGTCGATCTGCCGCATGATCTCGGTGTTGGTGCGCAGGCTCGTCAAGGGGGTCCGCAGCTCGTGGCTGGCATCGAGGACGAGCTGTCGCTGCTGATCATCGGAGCGCTCGAGAGCGGTGAAGAGATGGTTGAAGGCTGAGCGAAGCCGGCCAAGCTCGTCGGCACGCCCTTCTTCGAGGCGCAGGGTCATGTCGGTCGTCTCGGCCAGGGCCTCGACGGCATCGGTGACGCTGTTGAGTGGACGCAGCGCAGTGCGGGCGACGACGAAACCGAGCAATGCGGCGATGATGACGCCGCCGAGGGCCACGAGCAGGAGCGTGAGACCCAACTCGCCGAGCTGGTGGTTCACGCCGCTCAGCGGCACGAAGAGCTGGAGGGCAGCTCGGGTGGTCCCGATCGCCGGAAGGTGCTCGCCACCCACTTGGATCCCCGTCTGGACGGGGACGACGAGCTCTCGGAACTCAGTGCCATCGATCAAGGCGCTGGTGAAGGTCTGGGTGTGGCCACCTCTCGCCACGGTGCGGACCAGGCCGTCGACGGGGAGCCGGCCAGCGGGTGATTGAGCAATGATCGTCCCATCGGCGGAGACGACCTGGGCGAGCGTGCCCCCGGAGTCGTTGGTGTCGATAAACGGATGACTGAGCGTGGTCCGGGCGGCTTGGACGAGGGTGTCATCGGTGGAGGACACCAGCGCATGACGGGCCACGATGAAGGACGCCCCCGCAGCAAGGATCACGGCGATGGCGACAGCTACCGCTGAGGCCATGGCGATGCGAGTTCGGAAGGTCACTGCTCTTTGAGGACGTAGCCGACGCCCCGGACGGTCTGGAGGAGTCGGTCTTGGCCCTCCTCTTCGGTCTTGCGTCGGAGGTAGCCGATGTAGACGGCAAGCGAGTTGGTGCCCGAGTCGAAGTCGTAGCCCCAGACCTGATCGAGGATGAGGTCCCGGGTGAGCACCTGACGGGGGTGCAGCAAGAACAGCTCAAGCAAATCGAATTCGATCTTGGTGAGCGGGATGATCCGATCACCTCGACGGGCCTCCCGGGTAGAGAGGTCGAGCGTGAGGTCCTCGAACCGAAGGATTTGGTCGTCGGTGACGGGTGCCCGTCGCCGGAGCAGGGCGCGCAGTCGGGCGAAGAGCTCAGCGAGGTCGAAGGGCTTCACCAGATAGTCATCGGCACCCGCATCAAGGCCAGCGACGCGATCTCCAACTGCGTCGCGAGCGGTGAGCATGAGGACTGGGGTCCGATCGCCGAGTGTGCGAAGTCGACGGCACACCTCGAGGCCGTCGATGTCGGGGAGCTGCAGGTCGAGGACGATTGCATCGGGGGCCGCCTGGGTAAGCGAGCGGACAGCCTCGGTTCCGTCGGCGGCAAGATCGACGTCGTAGCCCTCAAGGACGAGGGCGCGCTTGAGCGAGTCCCGCACGGCCTTGTCATCGTCAACCACCAAGATGCGCATCAGATCTCCTCTTTGCTCGTCGACACTACCGACGGGTATCGCCCCGAGCTGTCCGACGCCCTAGGAGCCACCGGTGACGGCCTGGGCCCGGGTGCTCGACGCGCTGATCGAGGATGAGGCGGCCGAGGAGGAGGTCGCTGGTGCGGCTGTGACGGGGGAACCCGATGCTGCACCGGCGGTGGACGGCGTCGAGGCGATCGATCCGGTCCCGCTCGCACCCGTCGTGACGGAGGTGGCAGGGGCGCTCGACCCTGACGTGTTCACGGCTGACGACGCAGCAGTCTGCACTGCCTGTTGGCCCATGAAGCCCACGAGTCCGAGTGTTCCCAAGCTGGCCAGGATCCCGGCGGCCACCGTGGCACTCGAGATCCCTCGCCGAGCGGCATTGCGGGCTGCGATGGCAGCACCGAGGCGAGGGGGAGCAACACGGGCTGCGTCGGTACGGTTGGAGCGGGCGTCGTTGTTCATGCACCTATCGTGCCTAATGTGGGTAAGCCGATCTGGAGATGTCCTTAAGGACGGCAGAAGAATCTCGACAGGCCATCCGGCCTCGTCGATGCCATGGCGAGTAGTTCAATTGGCAGAACGACGGACTTTGGATCCGTAGGTTGGAGGTTCGAACCCTCCCTCGCCAGCCAGATGTGTCACGAGATGAAGTCGGAGAGCAACTCAGCCAGCACGAGCGGCTGATCGCCCTGCACCGAATGCCCAGCACCCTCAACTCGCTCGATCCGTGCGGTCGGTTGAAGCTCGAGAAGCCTCGCTTCGTCGGCATCGTCCACCACGGACCCGGCGGCCATGCCGCGCACCAGCATCAACGGGACGTCGAGGCGGGCGACCGCCCCCCAGAGGTCGCTGGCCGGTGGAGCCGACACCTTCCCGCCGCCGAGTGCGCGGTGCCGTGCCCATCGCCAGACCCAGGTGCCGTCATCGAGCTCCACGGCATTGTGCAGGATCCCTCGACGCAGACTCGTGACTGAGCGCGTGGGGTTGAAGGCGATGGTCCGCTCGAGCAGGTCGTCGAAGCTGGCGAAGCCTGGGGGGCCGTTGATGAAGTCGGTGATGTGCGAGGACTTCTCCCCGGTGACCCCTGGCGTGATGTCAATCAGGATGAGCCGCTCGACAAGGTGGGGATGACGGTCGGCGACATTGAGCGCCACGAGCCCACCGAGCGACATCCCGACGAGTGCCACGGGCGGAGCGCAGAGGTCAGTGATGGCTGCCGCGATGTCGTCAGCCTGAGAGGACGGGTCGATCCCTGCGGAGGCTGGACCATCGGAGTGGCCATGCCCCGGGAGGTCAAGCGCCGCGAGGTCCTGCGCCATGGCCAATGCCACGGTGTCGTAGGTGTGGGCGTTCTGGGCGCCTCCGTGCAGCAGGACCACCCTCGGCGGCTCGTTGCCCCAGAGCAGGCCGCTGATTGACCGGCCATCCTCCTGAGTGGCCACTGCTCGTCGGACCACGAGAGGGGCATCGAGGTCCAAGCCCCACTCCTCGGCGTTCTCGTGGAAGAGGCCTAGTTCGTCGTACTCGATGTCACCCACGGGTCGAACCCTAGACCGCACATCGGCTGCTAGAGATGGAGTCGTGACCTCCGAGCTGAGCGCCATCGTCCTTGCTGCCGGGGAGGGATCCCGGATGCGATCGGCCCTGCCCAAGCCACTCCATCGGATCTGTGGTCGACCGATGGTCCTCCATGTGATCGATGCGCTGGCCGAGCTTGATGTCGACCGGGTCGTTGTCGTCATCGGCCACGAGGCCGAGGCGGTTCGGACTGCGGTTGAGGCTGGGGCGCCGGACGGGGTGAGTATCGAGTTCGCGCTTCAGGTTGAGCAGCGTGGCACGGGAGACGCGGTGTCGGTCGGCCTCGGCGCACTCGCTGAGCAGCCAGTCGATGGCCAGGGCGATGTGATCGTTCTCCCCGGTGACACTCCGCTGCTGCGAGCGTCGACCCTGTCGCACCTCGTGGAGGTTCATCGCTCGCACGAAGCGGGGGCCACGTTGCTCACCGCTCGAATCGCCGACCCAACAGGCTACGGGCGCGTGCTCCGAGGCCGAGGCGAATCCGTGATCGGGATCGTCGAGCATGGCGATGCGACCAGTGAGCAGCGAGCCATCGACGAGGTGAACACTTCGATCTATTGCTTCCGCCGCTCACCGCTCGCCCCAGTGCTGCGTCGGCTGTCACCGCAGAATGCTCAAGGCGAGTACTACCTGACCGATGCGGTGGCCGTCCTCCATGATGCTGGCTACCCAACCGTGGCCGTGATGGCCTCGGATGCGATGGAGGCGGCGGGAGTGAACGATCGCGTCCAGCTCGCTGAGGCCGAGGCGGCGATGCGCAAGCGGATCAACTAGCGCTGGATGGCCTCGGGTGTGACCATGCGCGATTCGGCCACGACCTACATCGACGTCGACGTGCTCCTCGACCCTGATGTCGAGCTGCTCGCTGGCGTGGCGCTGACTGGCGGGACCACGGTGGGGTCGGGCGCGGTGATTGGTCCCGACTGCACCATCGATGGCTGTCAGGTCGGGAGTCGAGCCCGTATCGAGCGGACGACGGCCCGTCGAGCGGTCATCGGTGCCGGGTCCACGGTGGGTCCATGGGTGCTTGTGCCCGAGGGGACCTCCGTCGCTGCGGGCGGTTACGTGGGCCCCTCGCTGCCCGACGGCGGCGAGTGACCTTTCGCCGGGGAAGCGCCGGCGCGGTAGCGTGCGGGTCGTGGAGGTCATCCCAACTCGTCGTCTCACCCTCATCTCCGGTCGCTCGCACCCAGCGCTCAGCCAATCGATCGCCGATCACCTCGGTGTCGAACTGACCGGAGCCAACCTCCGAGAGTTCGCCAACGGCGAGATCCACTGCCGCTACGAAGAGTCGATTCGCGGCTCCGACGTCTTCATCGTCCAGACCCATTGCGGGCCGGTGAACGGGACGCTCATGGAGCAGATGATCATGATCGACGCCGCCAAGCGGGCGTCGGCCAAGCGCATCACGGCCGTCGTCCCCTACTACGGCTATGCCCGGCAGGACCGCAAGGCCACTGGTCGTGAGCCGATCACCGCCAAGCTCGTGGCCGACATGTTCCAGGCTGCCGGAGCTGACCGAGTGGTCTCGGTGGATCTGCATTCTGGACAGATCCAGGGGTTCTTCGATATGCCCTTCGACCACCTGACCGCGGCACCGGTGCTCGAGAACTATCTGCGCGACAACGTCGGCGGGGACTTCGTCGTCGTGGCCCCCGATGCCGGTCGGGTCAAGGTGGCTGAGCGCTATGCCCAGCACCTCGGTGCCGACCTGGCGCTGGTGCACAAAACTCGGCCGCGGGGCACGGTGAACACGGTCGAGGCGCTCCACGTGGTTGGCGAGGTCGAGGGGCGCCACTGCGTGATCATCGACGACATGATCGACACCGCAGGAACGATCTGTGCCGCTGCCGCCCTGCTCGAGAGCTATGGCGCCAAGGAGATCTGGGCGATGGCCACCCATGCGGTGCTGTCTGACCCTGCGATGGAGCGCCTCAGTGCCGCACCCTTCACACGCGTTGTGGTCACCGACACGCTGCCGATCCTGGCGCCTGAGCGACTCGACAAGATCGAGGTTCTGTCGGTGGCGAAGATCATTGCCGACGCCATCGATGCGGTGTTCGAGGACACCTCAGTCTCCGAGATCTTCGGCGGCGAGAACCTCGCCTGACCTCCGGTTGGAGGTTGCCCTCGGTTCGGGGATAGGATGATCATCCCGCCACGGGCTGTCCCCTTGGCGCAATCGAACTTCCCCAAGGAGTCACGTCATGTCCGAGATCACCCTCACCGCCGAGGTAGGCCGCCCTCTGGGCTCCAGCGCGACCCGTCGCCTCCGCCGCGAAGGGAAGATCCCCGGCGTCGTCTATGGCCACGGCCATGATCCCGTCCCGGTGGCCATCGAGCGATCGGCGCTGCGCGTCGCCCTCAATGGTGAGTCGGGGACCAACCAGTTGCTCGAGCTCGACACGGGTGCCGACAAGCTCCTCGTGCTGGCCAAGGTGCTCCAGCGTCACCCCGTGAAGGGAACCCTCCAGCACGTTGACTTCCAGATCACGAGCCGTGACGAGACCGTGACCGTCGAGGTCGCGATCAACCTCATCGGTGACGCCGTCGAGGTGCGGCACGCCGACGGTGCGATCGACCAGCAGCTCTTCAGCGTCTCGGTCAGTGCTCGCCCGGGTGCCATCCCGACCTCGCTCGACCTCGACATCTCGGGCATGGTCCCCGGCGACGTCCTGCGCGTGTCGGACCTCCCTCTTCCCGACGGCGTCGTGGCCGACACCGAGGCCGAGGCGGCCATCGCCATCGCTCACGTGGGTCGCACCAGCGGCTCGATCACCGCTGAGGGTGATGAGGGTGCTGAAGGTGACGCCGAGGCCTCCGAAGAGTCCTGAGGTCCCCCATGGCCTGGCGCCGAGGCGGCGCACGGGAGCGGCGTGGAACTCCTGCGGAGCTGTTGCTCGTCGGGCTGGCTAATCCAGGGCAGCAGTATGTCCGGACCCGACACAACATCGGTGGCGATGCTGTCGAGGTGCTCGCCGAACGCCACGGGGCGACGCTCAAGGTTGAGCCACGCCAGCGAGCCCGGCTCGCTGAGCTGACCATCGCCGGCCATCGCGTGGCACTAGCCGTGCCGACCACCTTTATGAATGAGTCAGGTGCCGCCCTCCCCGGACTCCTTGAGCGCACCGGGGTTCACGCACCGGGGGGCGTTGTGGTCATCCACGATGAGCTCGACCTCGAGCCGGGACGGCTGCAGCTGAAAGTGGGCGGAGGACTCGCCGGTCACAACGGCCTCAAGTCAATTGCCGCCACCTTGTCGACCAAGGACTTCCTCCGCCTGCGCATCGGGATCGGGCGACCTCCATCTCGAGAGGCCGGAGCGAAGTGGGTGCTCTCTCGTCCGGGCAAGACTGACGCCGACGTCTTGGCGATTGCTGCGCAGGAGTCGGCCGATGCGCTCGAGCTTCTGGTCGAGCGAGGTGTCGAGCAGGCCATGAACTCCATCAACGCCCGTGGCTGAGCCCGGTCCCCTCGTCGGCCTCGGCCGCCGGCTCCTCGGCAACGAGGAGATCGATCGGGTTATCGGGGTCGACGGTGCCACCCTGGCGGTGCCACTTCCCGCACAGGCCATCGTGCTGGCCAGCCTGGCAGAGCGCGAGCGATCGGGGACAACGCTCGTCGTCACGGCCACCCAGGCCGACGCCGAACGACTCCATGGGGACCTGGTGTGCCTGCTCGGCCCAGGAGACGAGCAGGTCGCCCCCGGCTCGGTCGACGGTCCGGCCCTGTTGCTCCCTGCGTGGGACACCCTGCCGCTCGAGCGGGTGAGCCCCGAGGTTGCTGCCATGGGTCAGCGCCTGGCCGTCCGGTGGCGGCTTGCCGGCGAGCGCCCACCGGCCGTGTTGGTGGCACCGGTGCGCGCCCTGCTGCAGCGGCTGACCCCCGAGCCCCTCGGTCCGCTCGTCGTCACCCCGGGTGATCGGGTCGATATCGATGAGCTGATCGCAGCTCTGGTCGCGCGCGGGTACCGCCGAGAGCACCAGGTCGAGCACCGCGGCGAGGTAGCAGTGCGGGGCGGGATCATCGACGTCTTCGGGGCGACCGCCTCGGGGCCGGTGCGCATCGACCTCTTCGGTGACGAGGTCGACCGCCTCACCAGCTTCGACGTGGCGGACCAGCGTTCCTCGGACCGCGTCGAAGCCGCGTGGTTCTTCGGGTGTCGCGAGATGGTGATCTCTGAGGAGATGGCCACTCGGGCCGAGACGCTCGCCGCAGCCGAACCGTGGACGGCATCGGTGCTCGACCGAGTGGTGTCCGGGGGGTTCTTCGACGGCATGGAGGGCTGGCTTGGTCCGCTGGCCGGTGCCGAGGTGCTGCTGGCCGATGGCCTCGGTGTCGACGACACCGTGGTGCTGATCGAGCCCCGTCGGCTGCGTGACCGGGCGATCGAGCTCGCAGAGGAGGAGCAGGCTCTCGTGGCGGCTCTCGTGACCACCTGGGCCGGTGACGACGAGGCCGTCGAACGTGACCACCTGACGCTTCATGTCGGTTTTGATCGCATGCTGGCCCAGAGCAGCGCTCCGACACTGCTGATGCCTGCGATCGCCGACTCACCGACGACGCCACAGGTGGCAACTCGAGGGATCGAGCAGGTGACCGGTGACGCGATCCGACTCGCTGCGGTGGTCTCGGGGCTGGCCGCCGAGGGTATGACCGTCGTGGCCCTCGGTGCTCAGGAGGCCTCGGCTCGCCGGCTGGCCGAGGTCTTGAGCGCAGAGAAGGTCGACACCGAGGTCGTCCGTGTCGCTCCAAGTACCCCCGGAGTGTCGGTGGCGGCCGCAGGGTTGAGCCGAGGGGTGATCCTCCCTTCAGCCCGACTGGCCCTGCTGGCCGAGCCGGACATCACCGGTCGACGCATCCCGCACCGGACCGCCCGGCCGCAGCAACGTGCGGCCGAGGGGTTCTTCGATGACCTTGCCGTCGGGAGCTTTGTGGTCCACCGGCAGCACGGAATCGCCCGGTTCAGTGGCGTGACCACCCGGGTGATGGCCGGCGCAACACGCGACTACCTCATCCTCGAGTTCCGGGGCGATGACCGGCTCTATTTGCCGGTCGACCAGATCGACGCCATCACCCCCTACTCGGGCGGAGAATCCCCGAGCCTGTCGAAGATGGGGGGCTCGGACTGGACGAGGACCCGGTCAAAGGCGCGGGCCGCAGCCTCGGAGGTGGCGGAGGAGCTCGTCGAGCTCTATCGCCAGCGACTCGTCGCCCCGGGTCGGGCCTTCCAGCCCGATACGCCGTGGCAGCTCGAGATGGAGGCGGCCTTCTCGTTCTCGCTGACCCCCGACCAGCGTCGGGCGGTCGAGGAGATCAAGTCCGACATGGAGTCCGAGCGGCCGATGGACCGGCTGGTCTGCGCTGATGTCGGTTTCGGCAAGACCGAGATCGCCGTGCGAGCTGCATTTAAGGCGGTGCAGGACGGCTGCCAAGTGGCCATCTTGGTCCCGACCACGCTGCTTGCCAGCCAACACCATCAGACCTTCATCGAACGCTTCGGCGGCTATCCCATCAACGTGGCCCTCCTGAGCCGCTTCTTGACCGACGGCGAGGCCACTGCTGTCCACGCAGGCCTCGCCGACGGGACGATTGACCTTGTCGTGGGAACCCACCGCCTGTTGTCGGAGCACCTCGAATTCAAGAAGCTCGGTCTGCTCGTGATTGACGAGGAGCAGCGCTTCGGGGTGTCGCACAAGGAGTCGATCAAGCGGATGTCCGATGGCGTCGACGTCCTCACCCTCACGGCCAGCCCCATCCCGCGCACCCTCGAGATGGCCCTGACGGGCATCAGGGATCTGTCCATGGTGACGACGCCCCCCGTGGATCGCCGGCCGATCTTGACCTATGTGGGCGAGACCGACGATCGGGCCACGGCGGAGGCGATTCGCCGTGAGCTGCTGCGCGAAGGACAGGTCTTCTACGTGCACAACCAAGTGGCCGACATCGATGCCGCTGCCCGCAAGATCCGCCAGCTCGTGCCGGAAGCTCGGGTGGCTGTGGCGCACGGGCAGATGGACGAGGGAACCCTCGAGTCAGTGGTCATGAACTTCGCCGACCGTGAGGCTGACGTCCTCGTGTGCACCACCATCGTCGAGTCCGGCATCGACATGCCCTCGGTCAACACCCTCATCGTCAGCCGGGCTGACCTGCTTGGTCTCGGCCAGCTGCACCAACTGCGCGGTCGGGTGGGCCGAAGCGGTCAGCGGGCCTATGCCTACCTCTTTCACCCGGCGGACATGGTCCTGTCAGAGACGGCGTATGAGCGACTCCGCACCATCGGGGAGAACACCGATCTTGGTTCCGGATTCAAGATCGCCATGCGAGACCTCGAGATCCGCGGGGCGGGGAATCTGCTCGGTCGCGACCAGTCTGGTCACGTGGCCTCAGTGGGCTACGACCTCTATGTCCAGATGGTGGCCGAGGCGGTGGCCGAAGCACGCGGCGAGCGTCCGCCGCCGCCGGTCTCGCTCTCGATCGACGTCCCCGGCGATGCCCACCTGCCGACGGACTACATCGCACAGGAGGATGCTCGACTCGAGGCCTACCGTCGCCTCGCAGCCACGGCCACCGACGCCGATGTCGATGATGTGGCCGAGGAGTGGGTCGATCGCTATGGTCCGCTTCCCTCGGCAACCGAGGGTCTCATCGAGCTCGCCCGGCTCCGAGTGGCGTGCATTCGTCTCGGGATCAACGAGCTCTCGGTCATGCCGGCTCGCCCCGGGATCCGGTCGGTGCCGCTGGCTCGGATCTCACCCATGGTCCTCCCGGTCTCTGCTCAGATGCGCGCTCGCCGCCTCCTCGGGGATCGGGCATATGACGAGGCATCGAAGACACTCAAGGTGGAGCTGACGGCGCGACGCAGCGCTCCGAGCGAGCTGCGGGGCCTTCTTGACGAGCTGGTGCCGCCCGAGGATCAGTCGTAGAAGTTGGGAGGAGAGTCTGGCTAGGCTCGTGGATCGTGCATCGCTCCGTCCTCGCCATCGTGTCCGCCATCGTCATCACGGCCGCCGTGGCCATTGGTATCGGTATTTCCGCCCCGTCGAATGCGGCCGTGGTCAATGGGACTGGGCTGGGCACCTCAGTCGTGCAGTCCGACCTCGAAGCGGTCGCCGGAAACTCGGCCTACCTCTGCTATCTCAACGCCAGCGCCCTGGTGCGATCGAATGGCAACTCGGGCCTCAGCGCAGTGGCGGGAGCGTCGACCGGCACATACTCATCGAACTTCGTCACGCTCTGGACAAATCAGGAGATCACTCGGACGCTGCTCGAGGCCCAGGCGATCTCGGCTGGCCTGCCTGCTCCAAGTGCAGCGGACCTGGCCCAGGCACGCATCGACCTGACGAGCTCGATCGACTCGACGTTGGCCCAGGTCGCAGGCAGTCAGTACCAGTGCCCGACGGCCGCACAGGCCCTCCTCGCCGGCATGCCGAAGGCCTTCGTCGACCGGCAGGTCGCTGCCCAGGCGCTGAGTGAGGCATTCCTTGCTCGATCGGCGGGTATCTCGATCTCCCCGTCTGCGGTCAAGGCGTATTACGACGCCAACACGTCGATGTTCGACAAGGTATGCGTCTCGGGAATTCTGTTGAGCTCGAAGGCCAGCGCCGACAGCGTCAAAGCGCAGCTCGACGGCGGTGCGGACTTCAGCACCCTGGCCAGCCAAGACTCCATCGACCCTCAGTCCAAGGCTCGAGGTGGTGTCATCGGCTGCTTCGACCCGACCAGCAGTCAGTACCAGGCGGTCCTGACCGACGTGGGGTCCCTTGGTGTTGGAGCAGTGACTGCACCGATGCCCTCGCAGGGCGGCTCCTATGTGTTGCTCACGGTGACCAGCCGGACTCGGACGCCGTTCTCCTCCGGCCTCGCCACCATCGTGCGCCGGACCTTGGTCACCAAGGCGGCCACCAGCTCGTCAGAGGCCATCTCTCGGCTCCTGCACTCTGCGGTGGTGTCGGTGAACCCCCGCTACGGCACGTGGACCGCGACCGCCACCTCGGCTGGCCTCGTCCCGCCCGCCTCACCGGCAGCGGGGAGCATCCCGAACGCCGCGGCGAACCTTCCGCTTGGCTCTTCGACCCCGGCGAGCTCACGCTCGAACCCCGGAGCGGCATCCAGCGCAGCACAGGGCTGATCCATGGGGCGTCCGCTGGTCGTCGTCGTCGGCCTCGGGCCGAGCGACGAAGATCATCTGTCTCCGGTTGCGAGACGGCATCTGACGGACCAGTCAGCAGTGGCGGTCCTCAGGACGGCTCGCCACCCAGCCGCAGCGGGTCTCGGCTCGATCGAGGCCTATGACCATCTCTACGACGAGGCGGCGAGTTTCGAGGAGGTCTATGAGCGAATCGTGGACGATCTCGTCGCCCGGGCGCAGTCGTCAGGCCGTGTCGTCTACGGCGTCCCAGGGTCGCCGCTGGTGGCGGAGCGGACCGTCGAGTTGCTTCGAACTCGAGAGGAGGTCGCCGTTGAGATCATCGCCTCGCTTTCCTTCGTGGACCTCATCGTCGCTGCCTTGGGGATCGATGTAATGACGAGCGAGCTGCGGGTGGTCGACGCCCTCTCGGTGACCGATCGCCTCCGCGGCCCGGGGCCGATCATCCTCGCTCAGTGTCATTCCACCGAGGTGCTCTCGGCCGTCAAGCTGTCGATCGATGCTGACCTCTTTGCCCTGAGGCCCACTGCGGTGATCCTGCACCATCTCGGCCTGGCGGATCAGCAGATCCTCACGGTCGACATCGATGCGCTCGATCGCTTTCGAGATGCCGACCACCTGACCAGCGTCTATCTTCCCGAGCTGCGGACCGTTGGTCCCGCTGCCGAGGACCTCGTCGACCTCATGGCTCGTCTGCGGGTCGACTGCCCCTGGGACCGCAAGCAGACCCACGGATCTCTGACGCGCCATCTCCTTGAGGAGTCCTACGAGGCCCTCGAGGCACTCGAGCACCTGGCTGCGAGTCTCGAGACCGAGACAGATGAGGAGACGCTGACTGCTGCCTATGACCATGTGGCCGAGGAGCTCGGCGATCTGATCTTCCAGGTTGTCTTCCATGCGCACCTGGCCGCCGAAGACGGCCGATTCGACCTCGCCGCCGTCCTCGACGGGGTGCGGACCAAGCTGATCGGACGACATCCCCATGTCTTCGCCTCGGTCGTGGCGGAGACCGCCGATGAGGTGGCGACGAACTGGGAGGCCATCAAGCGAGGGGAGAAGGGTCGCTCCTCAGTCACCGAGGGCATCCCATCGGCACTGCCGGCGCTCCTGCGCTATGTGAAGTTGCGGCGAAAGGCGACGGCCATCGGCATGGATCCTCCCGGCCTCGATGGGGCACTCTACGAGCTTCGTTCAGCAATCGACGGGCTCAGCGAAGCCGATCTGGCCGTCGCCGATGATGCAGCGTCGGTGGCGAGCGGCGCAGCTGCCGATGCCATCGGCAGCCTGCTTGCCGCCCTTGGTGACCTTGCTACGGCGATTGGGGTTGATCCGGAGACGGCCCTGCGCCGGAGGGCCGATGCGCTGGCGTCTGAGATCATCGACCATGAGTCACGGTGATGGTCTGCGCCGATGCCACGTGCCGGGTTCGCAGCGCAGGTAGCGTTGTCGTGCAGCCGAATCCATCGGGAGGAATAGTTCGTGAGTGAGATTGAGATCGTCATCGGACGACAGGTCCTCGACTCACGAGGCAACCCGACCGTCGAGGCAGAGGTCGTCCTTGATTCTGGGGCTCGTGGCCGTGCGATCTCGCCTTCTGGAGCATCAACCGGCGTCCACGAGGCCACCGAGCTTCGCGATGGGGGCGAAGCGTGGCTCGGCAAGGGTGTATCCAGGGCCGTCGACAACGTCAACGGGGAGATCGCCGTCGTCCTGGAGGGCTTCGACGCCTTCGATCAGCGGTCGGTCGACCGGGCGATGCTCGAGGCCGATGGAACGTCCAACAAGAGTCGGCTGGGGGCCAATGCCATTCTGGCGGTATCGCTGGCCGTGGCCAAGGCGGCGGCCGACGAACTTGAGATCCCGCTCTACCGACACATCGGGGGAGCGAACGCCCACGTCCTCCCGGTCCCGATGATGAACGTGATCAACGGCGGTGCCCACGCGCTCAACTCGATCGACTTCCAGGAGTACATGTTCATGCCTGTCGGGGCGAGCTCCTTCAGCGAGGCCCTGCGATGGGGGACCGAGTGCTATCACGCGCTCAAGTCCGTCCTCGCCGGGCGGGGACTCTCGACGGCCGTTGGCGATGAGGGCGGGTTTGCTCCCGACTTGGCCAATAACGAAGAGGCGGTGGCGGTGCTGATGCAGGCCATCGAGGCGGCTGGACGGACGCCGGGCGACGAGATCGCCATCGCCCTCGATCCCGCGACCTCTGAGCTCTTCAAAGACGGCCGCTACGTCTTGGCCGGAGAGGGTCGCGAGCTCACCTCGGCCGAGCTGGCGGACTACTGGGTTGACCTGGCCAGTCGGTACCCGATCGTGTCGATCGAGGATGGCATGGCCGAGGACGACTGGGATGGGTGGGGGGACCTGACCGCCAAACTCGGTGACCGCGTCCAACTGGTGGGCGACGACCTCTTCGTGACCAATGTCGAATTGCTCGGCCGGGGCATCGACGAGGGTGTCGCCAATGCCATCTTGGTGAAGTTGAATCAGATCGGGACGCTGAGCGAGACGCTCGACACCGTGGGTCTCGCCACCATGAGTTCCTATCGATCGGTGATCTCCCACCGCTCGGGCGAGACCGAGGACGTGACGATCGCCGATCTCGCCGTGGCGACGAATGCCGGGCAGATCAAGACCGGTGCACCCTGTCGATCCGACCGGGTCGCTAAGTACAACCAGCTGCTGCGGATTGAGGAAGACCTCGCCGACGAGGGACGGTTCCTCGGCGCGAGGGCGCTAGCGAAGCGAGCGGGCGGTGCCAGCAGCTAAGGCGCCGACCAAGACGGCGAGCCGGTCGAATGTCAGCGCCACCTCAAGTGGCGATCGCCGTCGCGGCTGGATGATCTTCGCCACGGCGAGCATTGCCGCCGTGGCGATGCTGGCTGCCTGGTTCCCCTTCTCGGCGCTGGTCAGCCAGCGTCACGAGCTCAGTGCCGCTCAGGCGCAGTTGTCGGACCTCGCAAGACAGGATCGTGCCCTCGCTCGAGAGCAAGCCAACCTCAGCCAGCCAGCCGAGATCAGCCGCTTGGCCCGCCAGCAGTATCAGCTCGTCCAGCCTGGCCAGAAGTACGTCCAGGTCCTTCCTCCGTCGGGGGCACCGTCGGCACTCGGTGGAGCACCGACTCCGGGTGATCCAGGGCTCGCCCCGCTGGTCCGACCCTCCGCCGTGGCACTGCTGCGAGAGGGGAGCTCGACGAGGTCCTCATCGGCGAGCAATGCCCCTCAGTCCGCCAGTTCCTCATCGCCGGGGATCGTGAATCGGATCTTGGGTTCGCTCGAGTTTTGGAAGGGATGACCGTTCCCGCGGCATCATCGGCGGACGTCGAGGCGGTGACCGCCATGCTCGGCAAACCGCCCTCTGGACGCTTCACCGTCGTGGTTCGAAGGGTCGGAGGTGCTCCGGCAGTCATCGAGAACTCCCCGCACCTCAACGACGGCACACCCATGCCGACCTTGCTGTGGCTGGTGGACCCATCGCTGCGTGAGCAGGTCAGTCGGATTGAATCGCATGGCGGCGTGCGACGCATCGAAGCCGAGGTGGATCCCGAGGCGCTTGGAGCTGTCCATGCGGCGCATGCTCAGCGGCGGGACGAGATGATCGACCGACCCGACCGACCTCGACCCTCGGGTGGCGTGGGAGGCACACGGCAGGGTCTCAAGTGCCTCCATGCCCATCTTGCATCGTGGTTGGCTGGGTTCGACGATCCGGCAGGTGCGCTCGTGGCGGCCGAGCTGGACCTCACTGGTGTGACCCGGAGTGAGACTGTCACCACCGAAGGCCCACCCGTGGAAGGGTCAGCCTCGTGACCTCTGGGGTGCGCTGCGCCATCGATTGTGGGACCAACTCGACCCGACTTCTCATCATCGATGCCCATGGCTCGACGATGGTGCGCGAGATGCGGATCACGCGACTCGGCCAGGGTGTGGACGCCACGGGCCGGCTTGCCGACGAGGCGGTGGACCGGTGCTTGGCCGTGCTGGGGGAGTATCGGGCACTCATGGACGCCGCCGGCGTCGAGCATGGTCGATTGGCGGCTACCTCGGCTGCGCGGGACGCGGCGAACGGGCCGGCCTTCTTGGCGGCAGCCTCAAGGATCGCTGGAGTTGAGGCGGAGATCCTCTCTGGCGCAGAGGAGGGACGGCTGTCCTTCGCCGGAGCCATGGAGGGCCTCGAGCCGGCCATCGGCGCCGACGTGGTGCTCGACATCGGTGGCGGATCGACCGAGGTCGTCCTGGCCACGGCCACCGGTCTCTCTGCGTACTCGATGCAGGTGGGCTGCGTCCGTGTGGCAGAGCGTACCCTCCACAGCGACCCTGCATCGCCCGAGCAGCTCGCCGAGGCGCGAGCGATGGCCGAGATGGCGCTTGATGGGGCGATCGAAGCCATCCCTGAGCTGGCGCGCCTGCCGGAGGGATCACGTCTGATCGGCCTCGCCGGCACCGTGGCGACCTTGGCCATGATCGATGGCGACATCGTCGAGTACGACCGAGATGCGGTGCATCATCGATGGATCTCCCGCCAGGCCGTGGTGGAGTGGACGACAACCTTGGCGGCAGAGACCTCCGCCGAGCGCGCTCGTCGACCCGGGATGGTTGCTGGCCGGGAGGACGTCATCGTGGGTGGTCTCCTCGTCCTGGAGGCAGCGCTGGAGCGATTCGGTCTCGATGGTTGTCTCACCTCAGAGTCCGACATCCTCGACGGCCTGGCTGCCTCGGTCCGGGAGTCCTGAGCGTGCTGGCGGGCGGTGTCCGCGCCTGCAACGATGCGACCCCATGGGGATCTGGAGCAGAGGCGTGATGCGTAGCCAGCGGTTATCGGGCACCTCGCCGCTGTCCCGGCATGGACGCCGGGTCACTCTTCGGACCCTCACTGCCGGCGATTACGAGCAGTGGATCGAGGTCCGAGACCGTTGTCGAGAGTGGTTGATCCCTTGGGAGCCTCGGCCTCATGGAGCGCCCCGACCGGCCGAGGACCGCAACAGCTTCGCGTCGCGATGCTCATTGCGAGAGCGCGAGCGCCAGTTGGGCACTGGCTTTGGGTTCGGGATCTTCGTGGGGGCTCGCCTGGTCGGTGAGCTCACCGTGTCCTCCGTCCAGCGCGGACCGTTCCAGAGCGCCTTCGTGGGCTACTGGATCGACCAGGCGGAAGCTGGGCAGAGCTACGTCCCCGAGGCTGTGGTGGTGGCGCTGGCCTTCGCGTTCGAGGAGCTCCGCTTGCACCGCGTCGAGATCTCGATCATCCCTCGGAACCGACGATCGCTTCGGGTGGTGGAGAAGTTGGGCATCCGCAGTGAGGGGGTAGCCCTCCAATTTCTGCAGATCGATGGTGTGTGGGAGGACCACGCCCGATTCGCGATCACCGACGAGGAATGGGTGATCCGACGCGATGAGCTCGTCGGGCGCTGGATCGAGGGGTTCGTCGCCGACTGAGCGGAGGTGGTCAGTCTCGGCGTACCACGGCTGGGGAGTGCCGGAAGAACTGCTCAACATCATGCTCGTAGCGGTAGGTCAGCGGTTCCGATCCGGTCGACCGATCGAGTCGAAGGTGCTCGCCGAAGGCCTGCACCGCAGCGACGGAACTTCTGCGAAAGGTGAAACCCGTAGCCAGGATCTTGGCGCAGTCCACTCCGCGCCCGAAACGCAGCAGGTCGGCGAGCTCGGTGGGCATCTCATAGATACCGGCGGCGGCGAGGGGCCGTATGAGGATGCGGTGGTGGAGGGACGGGAGAGGCAGGGGGCGGCTGCCCACGATGGCGATGATCTCCGACCAGGGCAGTCGGCCATCTCCGGCGACGTTGTAGACGCCGCGCAGTTGCAGGCGAGTGGCGTGTTCGAGGGTACGGACGACGTCCTCGGCGGAGACGAACTGCAGGAGAGGGTCGAATCCGATGAGTATCGGACACAGTGGTCGCGAGAGGTTCTGGGTGATTGGGGTGGCCAAGCCGCCACTTAGCACGTTGGCAAAGCGCATGACCGAGACCGCCGTCTGCGGACGATCGATGGCGAAGTCGGCGATGAGCGCCTCGGCCTCGATCAAAGATCGCTCGACCATGGTCTTGGCCGGGGTCGAGCGTCTCGTATCCTCAGAGAACCAGTAGGGGTCACGCTCGTTGGCACCATAGACCTTGGTCGAGGACTTCACGACCAGGTTGGTCACGTTCGAACCCACCGCGCTCGCTGCGGCCAGCAGGTTCATCGTTCCGATGACATTGATCTCGTGGAGTGTCCGAGACTTGGCCAGGGTTGAGTCTGAGACCAAGAAGGTATGGATGATGGTGTCGACCTTGGTGGCCTGGACGAGGCGATGCAGGATCGAGTACGTCTGGTCGGCCCGAACGAATTCTGCTCTGTCGAAGGGCACCGACGGATCGTGCTCGCCAAGGCCGAGGATCACCTCGATGTCAGGGTCGTCCTCGAGAGCCTGGATGACTCGCCCTCCCCAGAAGGTGTCAGCCCCGGTGACCAGGACGCGCTTGCCCATCTCAACCCTTCCAGATGCTGCGTCGGGCCTTGAGCATCTCAAAGACCTCTTCTTGGATACGTTCGCGGATCCGCTCTGACTCTTCAAGCACGAGGGATCTCGGATAGCGCTCGAGGCCGGGCTCGACGTCGAAGGTGACGGGCTCGAGGACGGAGATCCGCATCTTGACGGGGAAGGGCAGCACGATCCCGAGCGGCCCCATCGTCAGGAGATTGAGCGTCACGGGAAAGTAGGGCGTTCCAAGGATCTTGGCCATGGCGGGCAGCCGGAAGAGGATCGGCATGGCCTCTTCTGAGCCCACGACCGCCATAGGGATGATCGGGGTCCCCGTGCGCATCGCGATCTCAATGAACCCTCCGCGTCCGAATCGGCGAAGGTGATACCGATCGGCGAAGGCCTTGGACGGTCCCTTGGTCCCCTCAGGGAACACCAGGGCGAGCTGGCCCTGGTCGCGCAAGAGACGCTCGGCGTTCTCCGGCCGTGCGGCCACTCCGCCAGACCGAGACCACATGGTGCCGATGAAGGGGACGGAGCGGAAGAAATAGTCGGCCATGCCGTAGACCGGGCGCCCGAGCCGGCTCTCGATTCCATGCATGATCACCGGGGCGTCTGACGGCACCGCACCAGCGTGGTTGGCGACGAGGAGACCCCCTCCCTCGACCGGGATCCGCTCGAAGTTCTTCCACTCAACGCGGAACCACTTGGAATAGATGGGCTCGTAGGCCGTGCGGATCACATTGCGCACGCGCTCGGAGCGGCCCCACTCATCGACATCGGAGCGCCGCAGGTCACCCTCGGTGTCCTCGACCGGAGTCGGGACGGGCACGATCATCGCCGATCGATCCTGGGTCTTGGCGAGGCGAGGCTCCTCCATCCGCCAAGACTACCGGGGTTCGGCTTCAATCTCTAGGGCCACGTGACCCCTGCGTCGCTGCATCACGCGAGGGCCGGCTGGACCCGAGACGATGCCAGCTCGGTGAGGCCGACCTCGAGTCGCTGTCCCCCCACCCGACTCGCCAACAGACGCAACTCGCCGCCGGCGTCCTCGACGAGCGGGGCCAACAGGCAGAGCGTGCCGTCATCTCGGCACAGCACTGGCGCCGCCTGGAGCGGCGTGTTGGCCACACTCGCCGCCAAGGCGTGCAGATCGCCATCAGCCACCTGGTCGAGACCCGGCAGAGACGGAAGATGGGAAGAGCGGAGACGGGCGCCGAGGAGGTCGCGCAGCATCGAGATCGAGTCTCGGGCGAGTCGGACATGGCTGCCGCCCACGTCGCTCCAGCTGACCGGCACCTCGGTCACCGACCAACCGAGGAGCCGTGCTCGGCTGAGGATCTCGACATCGAAGGCGAAGCCGTCAATCCCGGTGAGGGCGAAGAGGATTTTGGCGTGGGCCGTCGAGATTCCCTTGAACCCGCACTGCGTGTCGCGCAGCTCGACGGCGCTGACGCTGCGGACGATCCGGTTGAACGATCTGCCGGCTCGGGTTCGGACCCAGCTGCCGTAGTCGATGTGCCCTCGGACGGTGCGTGACCCCACGGAGATGGGGGCATCGTCAAGGGCGGCGAGCAGTGTCGGGATCTGTCGAGGGTCGATCGCCATGTCGGCATCGGTGAAGATGAGGTTTCGGGTGCAGGCCGATGCGACACCGGCGCGCACTGCGGCCCCCTTGCCTCGGTTCGTTCCTTGAGTGATGACGGACCCATGGGGGAGGGTCGCCACAAGGGATGCTGCCACGGTGGCGGTGTCGTCGGTACTGCCGTCATCGACATAGATCACCACGAGGTCGTCGAGATCGACGCGTCCCTCGGCGGCAGCGGACTGCAATCGGGTGAAGCCGGCGGCGAGTCGGTCAGCCTCGTCGAAGGCGGGGATGATCAGCGTCGTGGTCGGAACAGACACGATCCCATCCTCTCACGCCCTCTTCGCACATCAGAGTCGCACCGGTCCCGAGAGTGCGCTGTGCGATGAGCCGATGAGCCGATGAGCACGAGGCTGGCCAGCGAAGCCTCGGTGCTGCACGACCGGAGCGCCGATGGCCGCCTTGCGGTGTTGACCACGACGACGGCGCTCCGTATGGTCGAGGGGGCGCACGGGGATGTGGCCCAATTTGGTAGAGGCTGGACGCTTAAACCGTCCGAGTTGAGGGTTCGAATCCCTTCGTCCCCACCACCTTGAGGACCGAGAGCAACCGTTGAAATGGCCCTCGGTCGGCGGGGGTCGCTCAACCCTGTAGATTCTACTCCCGTGGCACAGAGCCAAAGCGGAAAATGGGTTGCTCGAGTGGCGTCGACCGGTGGCGGTCGAACGTACAAGAAGCAACGGCCTACCAACTTCTACGCGGCCATCGCCGTGATTGTTGTTCTCGGGCTGCTCTCCATCGTCTTCTCTCGGCACCAGTACCAGTCGGGTTCGACCACCACGACAACGGCAGTGGCAATTCCGGCCATCGGGAGCACCACCTTCGCCGGACTCTCCATCGAGGCCTGCGGCACCGTGCAGCCCACGCTCGCCGTGCAGACGGGCCAGACCGGTTCGCTCGTGGCTCAGGCTGATGGGGTGGTCAAGGTCGCACCCACGACAGCGTCGCAAGCGGGGGCCAACTCGAACGTTGCGCTGTTCGCCACGTCCTACAAGGGCCTGTCGGTGACCTCGACGAAGCTCGTTGTTCCGGCGAATGGCTCCACGGCGGGACTGAGCTACACCAACGGGGCAACCTGCCCGGCGGGTACCCCTGATGCAGGGAAGACCGGCGTCGTCAGTATCTCGCGCTGGACCAACTTCGCCACCAAGAAGCCTTCCGTCAGCACGGATCCCGCCAAGGTCAAGCTCTCCGCGAGTGCGCTTGTGACCATCTCGTTCGGTCCCAAGGGATCGGCCGCAACCAAGCCTGGCTCGGCCACGGTCCAGGCCATGCTCGCCGCCACCAATCAGCAGCAGGCTGCCGCTGCGGCAGCAGCCACCTCGACGACCACGACTACCCCGACGACGGGAACCCCAATAGTCACCTCAACCCTGCCGGTGACGACGACCTCAGCGCCGGCTGCCACGACGGTGCCGAAGACCAAGAAGTAGGTGGCAGTGCAGGCTGTGATCCTTGTTGGCGGCGAGGGAACGAGGCTGCGGCCTCTGACCTTGACGGCTCCGAAGCAGATGCTTCCGATCATGGGGGTATCGATGCTCGAGCGGGTCATGGCTCAGCTGGCGACCCACGGCGTAGACGAGGCGGTCCTCTCGCTCGGCTACCTTCCCGATCGCTTCCTCGAGGCCTACCCTGACGGCGAGTGCGCGGGAGTGACCTTGCACTATGCCGTCGAGCCAGAGCCGCTCGACACTGCAGGGGCCGTCCGCTTCGCTGCGGAGGAGATGGGTATCACCGGCACCTTCCTCGTGGTCAATGGCGATGTGCTCACGGACCTCGACGTCACCGCGCTGGTGGCCTTCCACCGTCGCCACGGGGCTGAGGGCACTGTGGCGCTCACGCCAGTCGATGACCCGTCGCGCTTTGGGGTGGTCCCGACGGATGACGAGGGCAGAGTCACGGCCTTCGTCGAGAAGCCTCCTGCTGACGAGGCGCCAACCAACCTGATCAATGCGGGGACCTATGTCTTTGAGCCCGCGTTCCTCGATCGCATCGCCCTGGGCGAGCGGGTCTCGATCGAGCGCACCACCTTCCCGGCCATGGTGGCCGATGGTGTCCTCTTCGCCATGGAGGACAGCTCATACTGGCTCGACACGGGCACACCGCAGGCGTTCATTGACGCTCACACCGACATTCTTGACGGGGTGCGAACCCCTTCGTTCGACGTGGCCGTCCGAGTCGGAGACTCAGTGTACGTCCCCGGTTCGAACGTTGTCGACGGAGCGATGGTCCGACGCAGCGTGATCGACGTGGACTGCGTGGTCGAGGCCGGCGCAAGCGTGATCGATTCGGTCTTGCTCCCAGGGGCCATCGTGCGCTCTGGGGCCAGCGTCGAAGGATCGATCCTTGGGCCGGGTGCCATCGTCGAGGCTGGGGCGGTACTCCAGCCGACCTGTGTCATCGGTGCCGGTGCCGTCGTGGCCTCCGGTGCGTCGCTCGTCGACGAGCGACTTCCTGGCTGATGCGCTGCCTCGTCACTGGGGGAGCGGGCTTCATCGGGAGCCTGACCGCCGAGCGTTTGCTTGATCGAGGCGATGAGGTGATCGTCCTCGACGACCTGAGCACTGGTCACCGCGAGGTCGTCCCTGCGGGTGCTGAACTGGTGGTGGCAGCGGTAGGAGATCAGGCCATCGTCCGCCAGCTACTCGCCGACACCCGTCCGGACGCCTGTATCCACTTTGCCGGACTCATCGCCGCTGGTGAGTCGATGGCAGAGCCTGGCCGCTACTTCGAGGCCAATGTCGGAGAGTCTCTGGCGCTCCTCGAGGAACTGATCCGGGCTGGAGTCGACCAGGTGGTGTTCTCTTCCTCTGCAGCGGTCTACGGTGAGCCTCAATCGACCCCCATGGGTGAAGATCATCCGACCGTGCCGACCAGTGTCTACGGAGCCACCAAGCTCCAGGTGGAACAGGCACTCGAATGGATGAGCCGTCAGGGTGCGCTCCGCTATGCAGTCCTGCGCTACTTCAACGCGGCAGGCGGATCCGAGGGACACCGGGAGGATCACTCGGTCGAAAGCCACCTGATCCCGCTGGCACTCGCCGCGGTGGCTGGCCAGCGACCGGCACTTCAGGTCTTCGGAACCGACTACCCCACGCCTGACGGCACCTGCATCCGTGACTACATCCATGTCGAGGATCTGGCCGCCGCCCACCTCGCAGCCCTCGACCACCTCGCTGCCGGAGGCTCCTCCTTGGTGGCGAACCTCGGTACTGGCCGGGGCTACTCGGTCCGCGAGGTACTTGCCGCCATCGAGTCAGTGGTCGGCCGACCAGTTCCCGCCCTGATGGCCGACCGGCGACCGGGTGATCCCGCTGAGCTTGTGGCCAGTTCGAAGACCGCCGCCGAGATGCTCGGATGGATCCCTCTGCGCAGCTCGCTCGATGAGATCATCGTCGACGCGTGGCAGGCCTTCGAGCGCTGAACATTCGTGCTGGGTCGCCGGCCTAGCGGAAGAGGTCGTCGCCAGCAGAGCGGACCACGTCGGCGACGACCGAACCCTCGCCGAACCATGCGGTGGGGCAGCCTCTTACGATAGCTGCGGGGTGGCCGGTGGCCTTCCCCATGACCAGATCAGCAGCCCCGGTGATCTCGTCCACTAGGCAGACCGTGGTGGCTTCGAGGATCCGACCATTGGCATCTTCGGTGCCTCGTAGGTCGAGCACCGGGATGATGCCAGCGGAACCGATGGCCACGTCAGTCACTCCCTGGCGCCAGACACGTCCGAATGTGTCGGAGATGATGACAGCCACCTCGACGCCGAGAGAGCGGCGCAGGTCTGCCCGGATCCGCCGAGCAGACCGATCAGGGTCGATGGGCAGGAGGGCGGCAGTCCCGTCATCGACGTTCGACAAGTCGATCCCCGCATTGGCGCAGATGAAGCCATGGGTTGTCTCGGTGATGAGCAGCGACCCTCTCCGACGCAGCACTCGGACGGACTCGGACTCGATCAAGGCGACCTTGGCGACCTCATCAGCGTGGTCGAGCTCGACGAGGCGCCCCTCAGCCTTGGAGACCACCTTCTGAGTCACGACGAGGACATCACCGTCTTGAAGGGCGGCGTCGCCCGCATCTGATCCGACGCAGCGAGCAAGGTCGGCGGCGAGGTCATCGCCCGGATGAACCTCTCCGAGTCCCCGGACGGCAATGACCGAAAGCATTGCCGCGTCAGACACCGAGCACCACCTCGGCGAGGCGGAGTGATCGTTCGGGGGTGTCCATGACCGTGCCGGTGACGACACACGCCATCCCTGCGGACTCGACGGCCGGGGCCCACTCGGCATCGACCTGATCGATCACAAGGGTGGCGGCGATCTCCCGATAGGTGCGAGCGATCCCCTCGGCCGTCGCTCCGTGCCCGACTTCTTCGAGGAGTCGATCAGCCGGGCCCTTGAGGGCACGGCCGCCGACGAGAGGGGACACCGCCACGGTGTCAGAGCGCCGATTGACCACGGCTTCGCGGATCTCTGGTACGGCGAGGATCGGAGCAATCGAGATGATGGGGTTCGACGGGCTGATGATGATGCGCTCCGCGGTGGCGAGCGCCTCGAGGACGCCAGGTCCCGGGGTGGCGTCCTGTGCACCCTCGATTCTCACGGCCCGGATTGCGATGGCGTGGTGATGGCGCACGAAGTATTCCTGGAAGCTCAGCGTCTCGTGGTTGGCAGTCTCGAAGGTGGTGGCCAACGGATCCTCTGTGGCCGGCAGCAGGGTGGTGGCGACGCCGTGGTGGTGCAGGAGCGAGGCGGTGATCTCGCTGAGGCGGTCCCCCTGGATCAGGCGCTGCGTTCGATAGAGGTGGGTGGCGAGGTCTCGGTCGCCGAGGCCGAACCAGGCTTCGCCACCGAGGGCTCGAAGCTCCTCCATGACCCTCCAGGTCTCCCCGGTGAGCCCCCAGCCGGTCTCGGTGTTATCGAGGCCAGCGAGGGTATAGGTGATGGTGTCGAGGTCGGGGCAGATGCGGAGGCCGTGCAGGGTCAGATCGTCGCCGACATTGACGACCCCCACGAGTTCCTCGGCCGGGACCAGCCGGCTGAGAGCCCGAAGCATCCGGGCTGCACCCACGCCTCCGCACAGAACAGCGATCACGGGCAGAGGTTAGGCGGAGGCGGCCTCGGTAGCATCAGACGCCATGGGAGCCGTCGCGATCAGGACCGAGGACTTAGAGACCGTCGACGAGGTCCTCGACCGGGCGGCCGAGATCAATGGCGACATCGAGGCCTATGTGGAGCCAGCCATCGCGGGTCGGCTCCGACGAGCCATGACCTTCGCCGACTGGCGCAGCGCCGCCGACGCCACGGCGGCACTCCTGGCCGATCTCGGTGTGGCTCAGTCCGACGTGGTGTGTCTGGTGTTACCCCCGTCGATCGAGTTCGCCATCTTATACCAAGCCATCATCCGGCTCGGGGCCATCACGACGGGGATCAACCCACGTCTGGGCGTCCCCGAGCGAGACAGCATCCTCGAGCGGATGAAGCCCGTGCTCTGCGTGGTTGAGCAAGGCGGTGACCGCTTTGCGAGCCCGGATGGTCGGGTCGTGAACCTCTCTGACCTCGTCGACCCGCCCCCGCGTGTGCGGCCCCCAGTCCCACCTCGATCGTCGAGCGATCCAGTGGCGGTGGTCTGGACCTCCGGGACGACGGGGCTGCCCAAGGGAGCGCTGTTCGATCATGCCGCATTGCGGGCCGTGGCTGCCGGGACCGATGTGCTGAGCCAGGCCGGTGACCGTCGCCTGTCTCCGCTGCCCTTCAGCCATGTGAGCTACGTCACCCGGGCGTGGGATGAGATCGCCAATGGGATCACGACCATCATCAGCCCGACTCCGTGGAGAGCTGAGTCGACGCTGGCGGCGATGATTGCTGAGAACGTCACCGTGGCACAGGGGGTGCCGACGCAGTGGGCGCTGCTGATGGAGCATGACGAGCTCAAGAGAGAGAACCTCGCACACCTGCGCCTTGCAGGCACTGGCGCTGCCCGGATGGCGCCGAGCCAGGTTCGCGAGCTCGCCGATCGCCTCGGGGTTCCCGTGGTGGTTCGCTACACGTCGACCGAGACCTCACTCGGCACGGGCACTCGACCGGGAGATCCCGACGAGATCGTGGCACTGACAGTTGGCCGTCCGGTCCCGGGTGTCGAGATGGTGTTGGTCGATGCCGTCGGAGCACCGGTGACCCTCGGAGAGGTTGGTCGGGTCCGGTTGCGAAGTGCTGCGGTGATGCGCGGCTATGTCGGATCTTGCTCGGGCCTCGATCGGGGCCAATCACCTCCGATCGATCTCGAACTCACCGCAGGAGTCCTCGATGAAGACGGCTGGGTCACGACGGGAGATTTCGGGATCCTCGATGCTGACGGCAACCTATCGCTGGTCGGTCGCGACAATGAGCTGTACCAGCGAGGTGGCTACAACGTGTACCCCGCTGAGGTCGAGCAGGCCATCGACGGCTTGGCCGGCGTGGTGCAGGTGGCGGTGGTCGCGGGCGAGGACCCAGTGCTCGGAGAGGTTGGGGTGGCCTTCGTGGTGGCAGCGCCTGGCGCCGAACCGCCAACGCTCGGCTCGCTTCGGGCGCACGTGGCGTTGCTGCTGGCCGACTACAAGGCCCCCGACGTCCTGGTGCTGCTCGAAGCCCTCCCGGTGACACCCATGGGAAAGATCGACAAGCGATCGCTCAAGTCGATTGCCGATGAGGCGGCAGCGCAGCGCTCGGAGGATCGAGTGGCGCAGCGCCAATCCCTGCGCGAGCAGGGGGGTGGCGATTTCGGCAATGATGCAGTCGCACAACCACGCACACAGGAGACCTGATGAGCCCGATCGACAACCTTGGAAAGCCCGATGCTGATCGGGGGACCGCCCCCGAGCACGTGCAGGCGGGACGCTTCGCCGCAAAGGTGGCGTTCATCACCGGCGCGGCCTCCGGCATCGGCCGGGCCACGGCCCGGCGCATCGCGGCCGAAGGTGGAGCAGTGGCCTGCGTGGACATCAGCGCTGACGGTGCGACCTCGGCAGCCCAGGAGATCGACGACCTCGGCGGCACCGCCGTGGCGATCACCTGCGACATCACCGACGAGGCCTCGGTGGCCTCAGCCGTCGCTGAGGCGGTCTCTGCCCTCGGACGCATCAACGTGGTCTGCAACGTCGCTGGCATCGGAGGGTTCGCCAACACCCACGAGCAGTCACTCGAGAGTTGGAACCGCATGATCTCGGTCAACCTGACCGGCACCTTCTTGGTCTGCAAGCACACCTTGCCGCAGCTGCTCGATGGCGGCGGCGTCATCATCAACACCTCCTCGACGGCCGGCGTGATGGGGCAGCCCTACTCGGCGGCCTACTGCGCCTCCAAGGGTGGCGTGTCGATGATGACCCGAGCGATCGCCATTGAATACGCCGCCAAGGGCGTCCGCTGCAACGCGGTGGCTCCGGCCGGCGTGGACACGCCGCTGGTCCACGAGTTCGGTCTGCCCGAGGGTGCCGACTTCAAGCAGCTTGACCGCATCATGACCCCGCTCGGCTACTCCACGCCGTCGGAGGTCGCAGGAGCGATCGCCTACATGGCGTCGGATGAGGCCTCCTACGCCTCAGGGGCCATCTTGTCGATCGATGGTGCGATCAGTTCATAGCGCTGTGGGAGGCTCGTCAGATGCCCCAGCCAGCTGAGAGCAGGGAACGATTGCACGTGGCGCTCGACGCCACACCGCTCCTCGGTCAGCCGACCGGGGTGGGGGTGTTCACTGCCCAACTGCTTGGGGCGCTCGCCCAGGATCCGGCGCTCGATGTGAGGGCCTTCGCTGTGAGCTGGCGAACCCGTCATGACCTTGTCGAACGGGTGCCGGCCGGCGTGAGCACCGAACAGCGTGCCATGCCCGCTCGGCCACTCCACCAGTCTTGGTCAGTTGCCAACCACCCGAGCATCGAGCGGTTCCTCGGACCGGTCGACGTGGTGCACGGCACCAATTTCACGGTTCCTCCGTCACGGCGCGCAGGACGGGTCGTCACCGTTCACGACCTGACCTGCATCCGATATCCCGAGATGTGCCAGCCAGCCACACTGCGCTACCCCAAGCTCATCGAGCGGGCGATCGCCTCCGGCGCTGTGGTGCACACGCCGTCGCGCAGTGTTGCAGCCGAGGTCAGAGAGCACTTCGGTGCCCCGCGTGAACAGGTGGTGGCTATCCATTCAGGCGTGCCCGTACTTCCTGCACCCGACCCCTCGATGATCCCTGCGTCGGTGGATCTTGGTCGCCCGTATCTGCTCAGCGTGGGCACGGCAGAGCCGCGCAAGGACCTGCCGGGTCTCGTGGCGGCGTTCGGTGTCATCGCCGACGAGCTCCCTGATTTGCAACTTGTGCTGGTCGGTCCGGAGGGATGGGGCAGCGACGCCCTGAGTCTCGTCATCGCCGAGAGCCATGTTCGGGATCGGATCGTGACGACGGGCTTCGTCGGCGATGCGGCGCTGTCGGCCCTGCTCCATGGCGCTCGGGCACTGGCGTATCCCTCGCTCTACGAAGGGTTCGGGTTCCCGCCGCTCCAGGCAATGGCGGCGGGAGTCCCCGTGGTGACCACGCCCGCCGGCGCGCTGAATGAGACCTGTGGCGGAGCCGCGATCATGGTGCACCCCGGTGACCTCGACGGTCTCGCAGCGGCCCTGCTTTCGGCAGTCTCCGACGAGGCGCGACGGGCGATCCTCGTCACGGCCGGCCGAGCACGGGCGGCCGACTTCACCTGGCAGGCGACGGCCAGCCAGATGGCCGCCCTCTATCGCCAGGTGGCGCACCGATAATGCGTGTGGGGATCGTGGCCGAGCAGCTGCGCCAATCGGTGCCGGGTGGCATCGGGACCTACACCAATGGCCTCCTCGATGGCCTGGTGGCTCTCGATGACGCTGACCTTGAGATTGTGGCCATCACCAGTCGTGCTCCATCGCCCGACCCGGTTGCTCGTCCAGGGCTTTCTGTGGCCGCGGGTCCGTGGCCGCATCGGGTGCAGACGATCCTGTGGGATGCGGGACGCGGGGGAGTGGGTCGAGGATTTGACGTGGTTCATCGGACGTCGCTCGCTGGTCCGCCATGCAACTCGACCGCTCTGTCGACCGTGATGGTCCATGATCTCGGGTGGCGTCGGAATCCTGAACTGACCACTCCACGAGGCCGTCGCTGGCATGAAGCAGCGCTTCGACGGACTCTGGAGTCTCGGGCAGAGCTGATCGTCCCCTCAGGAGTGATTGCTGCCGACCTCGAGGGGGCGGGAGCCGCTCCTGGTCGGATCCATCAGATCTCCGAGGGTGCCGACCACCTGCCGGCTGCAGATCTCGACGCAGCCGCTCGGCTGCGACACGAGCTCGGCGTGGCCGACGAGTTCGTGCTCAGCGTCTCAACGCTCGAGCCGCGTAAAAACCTGGCGACCCTCGTGGCGGCCTATCGTGAGGTCGCTTGCAGCACAACGGTGCCTTCGCTGCTGATCGTTGGGCCAGCTGGGTGGGGCGAGACCGAGGTCATCGCAGGCGATCTGATCAGCCTGGCTGGACCAGTCAGCGGGTCGGTGCTGGCGGCCCTCTATGCGACGTGCACGCTCTTCGTCTACGTGCCTGTCCATGAGGGATTCGGGCTGCCGCCGCTCGAGGCCATGGCGCACGGTGCGCCGGTGGTGGCGAGCACGGCGGTCCCGTCGATGGAGTCTGCCCCAGTGGTGGCGTCGGTGGAGGCCTCCTCGATGACGTCCATTGTCATGGGGATCGATCGGGCACTTGCTGATCCGGAGGCTCGACGAGCAGCGAGCGATGCCGGCCAGCACCACGCCCGAGCGGCCCGGTGGGTCGACGTGGCGGCCGCCCACGTTGAGCTCTGGAGGAGTTTGTCGTGACCAGGCTCTCGGCAACTCTCGATGTCAGCGCTGTGCCGGAGCAACCGGCGGGAGCCGGCCGGTACACCGTTGAGGTCGCCAAGGCCCTCGTGGCCACTGACGCGATCGACCTGACTTTGCTCACCCGGCGGAACGATCACCTGCGCTGGGCAGCGCTCGGGGCGAGGCAGAGCCTGGCGATCGTGCCGGATCAGCGCCTTGGCCGGCTGGCCTTCGAACGCTGGAGAATGGGTCGCGCGGTCGACCGGCTCGATGTGGCGGTGCATCACGCTCCGCACTACACGATGCCGGGGTTGATGCGGACGCCGGCGGTCGTGACGATTCACGACGTCACCTTCTTCGAGCGCCCCGAAGTCCACGAGGCGGCCAAGGTCCGTTTCTTCACGAATGCCATCCGCCGAGCGGCAAGCACCGCCGGTGCGCTCATCTGCGTCTCGTCTCGGACGGCGGAGCGACTTGCTCTGCACGTCGAAGTCGTGGTGCCCATCGTGGTGGCACCCCACGGCATCGATCACGGTCGTTTCGACGAAACGCCTCCTGATGGGTCCTCGGATGACTCGACCCTCGAATCGGTCGGGCTCAGGTCCGGCCGTCAACGGATCGTCAGCCTTGGGACCCTCGAGCCCCGCAAGGGCATCGATACGCTGCTCGCCGCCTTTGAATTGCTCTCGGCCCGCGACCCCGATCTCGAGCTGGTGATCGCCGGGCAGCGTGGGTGGGGAACCGATGAGATCGATCGACTGATCCGAACGTCAGCTCATGCCGATCGAATCCAGCTGCTCGGCTACGTCCCTGATGAGGTGGTCCCTGCCCTTCTGCGCACGGCAGCCGTTGTCGCGTACCCGTCGGTTGATGAGGGATTCGGCCTCCCGGCGCTCGAGGCATTGGCCTGCGGGGCGCGCCTCGTCACCACGGCAGGGTCGGTGATGGAAGAGATCTGCGGCACCGCACCGTGGTTCTGTGACCCCTCCGACGCGGCTCATCTGGCTCACTCGATCGGCGCCGCCCTGGGGGCTGACCCAGCGGAGGCGGGCCGCCGCCGCCGCCTCGGTGTGGCTCGGGCCGCCGGGTTCACCTGGGAGGCGTCGGCGTCGCGGCACCTCGAGGCCTATCGGCTGGCGGAGAGCACCACCTGATGGTGCAGCGACGGGCTGTAGGGTGCCAACGATGAGAGCGCTAATCACCGGGGGTCGTGGCTTTGTCGGTCGCCACCTCGAGGACCACCTCGTGAGGGAGGGCGACGACGTGGTAGCCATCGACCTCGAGGTCGATGTCGCCGATCCGGCTGCGGTGGCCGATGCCGTGGCCGAGGCAGCTCCTGACGTCATCTACCACCTCGCGGCCTTGGCCCACGTCGGCGACTCATGGGCCGATCCAAGCAAGGTGCTGGGCGTGAACGTGATCGGCACGGCCAATGTGCTCGCCGCGGCTCGCACCACCTCGCCGTCGTGCCGGATCATCGTGGTCAGTTCGGCCGAGGTCTACGGGATCGTGTCGCCTGACGAACTACCGCTGACTGAAGCGAGCGAGGTACGCCCCGCTTCCCCCTATGCCGCGAGCAAGGCAGCGGCTGAGCAGGTGGCCCTCCAGGCGGCTCGGGGATTCGGTCAGCAGGTGCTGGTGGCCCGCCCCTTTAACCACGTCGGCCCCGGTCAGGCGCCGGTGTTCGCTGTGCCGGCACTCGCCAAGCGGATTGTCGATGCGGTGGACGCGGGGAGTTCGTGGCTCCCGGTGGGCACGCTCACTACGCGACGAGACTTCACCGACGTCCGCGATGTGGTCCGGGCCTATCGACGTTTGGCCCTGACCGGCAGCACGGGTGCCGTCTACAACATCGCCTCGGGTGTCGATGTGGAGATCGCCGAGATCGCTCGGATGCTCCTCGACCTCGTGGGGACGGATCTCGAGCTGCGTCTCGATGAGTCGTTGATGCGGCCGGTGGACATCCCGGTCCTGCGTGGCGACGCCGAGCGTCTGCGCCAGGCGACAAGTTGGGCGCCACAGATCCCATTGGCCACCACCTTGGCCGACGTCCTCGACTCCTTCCGCAACTAGGCCACGGGACGCGAATCGAGCGGCCCCCCGGAGGGAGCCGCTCGAGTCACGCCGGGTCTCAGGTGCTCAGGCGAGCACCTTGGATCGGACCTGCTCGCGGACCTTGGCGCTCGTGGCGCGGGTCTTGCGGGAGAGGTCCCGGACCTGTGCTGGGAGCTTGTCCTCATAGGGGGCGAAGGCCGTCTCGGCCTTGGTGATCGCCGACTCGATGGCCTCGTCGGCCTGCTTGCCGGTGGACTTGGCGGTCTCTGTCGCCTGGTCGACCACCTTGCTGATCCGACTACCGAACTCGTCGGCCTTGACGCTCTTCATGAGGTCGCGGGCACCGGCTTGGACCTTGTTGACGCCCATGACACCGAAGCCGACCACCATGTTCACCGCATCCTTGGCGCTGCGAGGAGTGGCATCGGTCGCCTTCGTGGCGGCCGTCTGGGCCTTGGCGGCGGTCGCCTTGGCGGCGGTCTGGGCCTTGGCGCTCGTTGCTGCCTTGTTCGTCGTGCTCTCTGCCATGAGGAGCCCCTTTCACTGGTTCGATTCTCGCTGGATCCATCGTCCGGCTCACATGCAACTGTATAGGAAGTGTTAAACAGTTGCAAGCACCCCCAAGAAGGAATCTCAATCGCAGGTAACCTCTGTGTCTCATGGAGACCCGTGCGCCGAACGTCGTCGCCGTGGTGGTTACCACGGACCCAGATGACACGTTCGAGGTCATGCTGCGGTCGCTCGCAGAGCAGGACTATGCCGAATTGAGCACTCTCGTGGTGGTCAATAGCTCCTCGGCTGACCTCTCGAGCCGCGTGGCCGCCGTCCATCCAGAGGCCTTTGTGGCGGTGCTTGAGCAGAACCGCGGATTCGGAGCGGCGATCAACGAGGCGCTCTCCAAGGTGGAGGGCGCGGCGTTCCTGCTCCTGTGCCACGACGATGTCCGGCTTGCTCCCGACTGCGTTCACCTCCTCGTCGAGGAGGCCTTCCGCTCGAATGCCGGAATCGTCACCCCCAAGGTGGTCACGATGGCGGACCCATCGGTGCTGTTGCACGTCGGCCAGAGCGTGGATCGCTATGGCCTGGTGGTTGAGCGGGTGCAACCCGGAGAAGTCGACCAGGGTCAGCACGATTCGGTGCGCGACGTATTCGTGGCTCCCGGTGGTGTGACCCTGGTCCGCGACGACCTGCTCCGGCTGCTCGGTGGGTATGACGAGCGTTACGTGGCCATCGGGGAGGATCTCGAGTTGTGCTGGCGGGCTCGGGTCGCGGGAGCGCGCATCGTGTGCGCTCCCGATGCGGTGGTCGCCCACGCGGAGCGCCTCTTGGCGGGGACCAGGGTGCTGTTCGCCGGAGAGGACAACGATGCTCCACCGTCGCTGAGCCGCCTCCGCCGGCGCAACGAAGTGCGCACCTTGGTGGAGTGCTGGGGACTCTGGGAGCGAATCGTCACGATCTCGATGCTGGTGATCTGGAACCTCGCAGAGATCGTGGTCTCCGTGGCGGGAGCTGATCACGAGCGAGCGGTCGACATCCGGGAGTCCTGGCGGACGTGGTTTCGGGAACGTCGGGTCGGTCGAGCCCGACGCTCCGCGCTGAGCAAGGTCCGCACTGAGTCTGATCGGACGATCCGTTCACTGCAGTCCAAGGGGTCGACGAGGGCCCGCACGTTCGTCGCCACGCTGTTCCAGCATGGTTTCGAGACGGCCCTTGGGGTCATCCCGGTCGAGCCCGAGGTCGAGGAGAGAGTTGAGCTCACAGCGAGCTTCGGCGGGGCGTTCAGCGACGATGAAGGATTCGACGAGCTCGACGACCTCGGGCGACGGGGGTCTCGTCAGGCTGGACGCCGACGCCTCTCCTCGGCACGATCGCTCATCGCCCTCACCATCGTCGCCTTGCTGGTGTTCCTCGTGGGCTCGCGCAACCTCATCGGGGTCCGCCTCCCATTGCTCGGACAATTGCTGCCCCTCGGATCCTGGGGATCGACCTGGCACACTGCCTTCGCCAGTTGGCAGCCTGCCGGCCTCGGTTCGGGAGCGCCTGGTCAGCCCGGTTACCTGTCACTCGGGCTACTTGGCACACTGACCTTCGGGCAGATGGGTGCAGCGGTGCGACTGCTCCTGCTCGCCGGCGTCCCGGTGGGGGCCTTTGGCGTGGCCAAGTTGCTCCGGGGTGTGGCCTCGGGCCGTGCCCGGCTCCTCTCGGCGGTGGCCTTCGCTGGGCTTGCCCTGGGAGTCAATGCCATTGCGGCAGGAGATGTCGGAGCGGTGGTCGCACTGGCCGCGATGCCATCGATCCTGCGACGGACCATGCGCTTGCTCAAGGTGCCGTCATGTGATGAACCGTTCGAGGAGGGACCCAAGGTCGCCACCCGAGGGTGGCGGCGCACCAAGGCTGGCCAGGTGCTTGCTCTGGCGCTCCTTCTGGCCCTTGTGGGTTCATTGGCACCAGCGGCGCTGGTAGCCACAGCCGGAATGCTCGTGGGGCTGGTGGTCTTCGGTGGCCAGTCAGCGCTGAGCGGTGCTGGCAGCGTCGTGTCGGCACTCGTGATCAGTCTCGTGCTGTTGGCTCCCATGCTGGTCCCAGCGGTCCTGGCCGGTGGAGCGGGCCTCGGTGTCTTCGGCGCTGCTGTCGCACCCTGGAGCGAACCAGGGATCGGGGGCCTCGTCAGATTTGCTGTTGGGCCGAGCGGCTCCTCGGTGCTGGCCTGGCTGCTTCCGGCGGCTGCCTTGGTCCCGATCGTCGTCGCTCGCGGGGCGCGTCTGCAGCTTGCGGTTCGACTGCTTGGAGTGGCAATCGCCTCGTTGGCCATGGGATTGATGGTGGCGAGAGGTGGACTGGGCAGCTTCGCACCGGACCTCTTGGTCGTCCTTGCGCCGGCAGCGACAGCCATCGCTGCGATGGTCGGCCTCGGCCTTGCGGCCTTCGAGGTCGATGTGCCGGGGATCCGGTTTGGCTGGCGTCAATTGGTCGCCCTCGGAGGTATTTCCGCCTCGCTCATCGGGGTTACGCCATTGCTCGGCAATGCCGTGTCGGGTCGGTGGAACATGCCGCAGTCGGGCTACGGCGATGCTCTCACCTTCCTCAACGGCCCACAGCTCGCCGGCCACCGGGTGCTCTGGCTCGGTGACCCCCGGGGGATCCCGGGTGGATCGTGGACGATTTCGCCGGGATTGGCATGGGCCACCTCCACTGGTGGACTGCCGAGCTCGACCAACCTGTTCGTTCCCCCTGCTCCCACCGCTGGGTCTGCGGTGACCGATGCCATCGACCTCGCCATGCAGGGATCGACCGTGAGGCTGGGCCGTCTGCTGGCCCCGACAGGGATCTCAGCGATCGTGGTCGTCACCGCCGCCGCTCCCGAAGTGGCGGGCATCCAGACGCCGGCCCGGCTGCCGCCATCACCATCGCTGATCCCGGCCCTGCAGCAACAGACCGACCTTGTCGAAGTCCCGGGCTCAGGTGGCTCGGTGATCTTCGAGGTGAGCCACTCGATCCCGATGGTGGGCGTCCGGTCGGCGCCGCTAGGGAATGGGGCTCGACCGACGGATCCCTTGGTCAGTGCCGGATGGACTGATCTCGGCGGCATTGCCGCTCAGGGCGGCACCGCCCCGGCCGGTTCGACCACCGGCTATATCGGCCTCGCTCCGGCGGGCGCGTTCTCCCTGAGTAGCCCCGAGGGGACTCCGCCGACGGCGTCCGCCTTCGGGTGGGCCGCCACGACAAAGGTCTCTGCCGGAACGGTGAGGCTCAAGCTTGACGTGCTTCCGTTGGCAGGGCTGTTGAATGCTGTCACCTTGGTGGCTTGGCTGGTGGTGGCGCTGTGCCTGCTCGGCCGTCATCGGTGGCTTGACTGGTGGTGGCCGCTGCGCAGGCGGCATCGTATTCCTGCGGTGTCGTCGTCCGGAGTGGCGGATGACTCGAACGGCGAGGACGGCCCATGAGCCCATCGCACCGCAAGGCGTCAGACTCGAAGGGTCGGCCCGTCGCAATCGCCGCCGGCAGTGTCGCCATAGGGATCCTGGTCGCCTGGAGCACCCTGACGGCCTCGACGACACCTGCACCACCTCCCGCTCGACCTGTTGCTCAGGTCGCTGCCGCGAGCGCCGAGTCCTCGCAGTTCACCTGTGGGGGGATCACGGAGGGTGGAGGCTCGCTGGCTGCAGGGACCTTGGTCGTCACCAATGCATCAGCCAAGCCCAGGGCTGCAGTCATCTCGCTGTTCGATGATGGCGGACACCGGGCCGAGCAGTCGGTTGAGGTGCCGGGCTATGGCACCCGGAAGGTGGCGGTGTCGGGGCTCCTGAGTGGCGGCACCTGGATGGGAGCCTCGGTGGTGACCGAGGGCGGCGGAGTAGCCGTCACTCAACAGACGCTCGGAAGCGGGGGAGTGACGCTGACACCGTGTGCCTCAAGCACGGCTGCGGCCTGGGGCTTTGCCGGTGGTTCGACCGAGAAGGGCAGCACGCTCGAGATCTCCCTCGTGAACCCGACATCCTCGCCGGCGGTGGCCAATGTCACCTTCATCACTGCGAATGCTGGAGCGGCGGCGCCGGCAGGGTCGCAGGGCGTCGTCGTTCCGGCCCACCAGGTGGCAACGGTGGCAGTCGAGAACGTGGTCGCCCACGGCCAGGACCTGGCCTCGATGGTGCAGGTGACCCAAGGCCGGCTGGTGGCCTTCGCCACGCAGAGCTCCCCGTCGCCGATTGGGGCTTCGCTGACGCTCGGCGAGCCAGGGATCTCTGCGCGATGGACCATGGCCCGGGCAGTGGCCAGCCCCGACGCAACCGTGGCGATGGAGCTGGCGAACCCCACGTCGCGGACGCAGCAGGTGAGCATCACGGTGCGCATCCCCTCGGGCTGGCTCTCACCGTGGCGAGTGACGCTTGATCCCTACACGGTCAGCCGGATCGAGATGGCTCCCTCGACCAGGGTTCCAGAGACGGACGAGTTTGCCGCGGTCGTCCGATCCGATGGACCCGGGGTGATTGCCTTTCTGTCGGCGAGCACCACCGCCGGGGGAGGAGGGCGCAGCCTGGTCCCGTTGGACCCGCCAGCTGCGACCTTGGCCGGCGCATGGGTTCTGCCTCGCTACAAGGGCAACCCTCGCCAGGGTCTGACGCTCTTCAACGCTGGGTCAACTCCGGTGACCGTGACGGGCTCTGGCCTGAGCACGCTCGGGTCAGCGACAATCAACACCCTCACGCAGATCTCCATTCCTGCGAGAGGCCTCGTCGTCGTCGGGCACAGCGTTCTCGGAGCTTTTGAGAATGAGCCGCTGGTCATCACGAGCTCTGGCTCGCTGGCGGTGGCGCAGACCCTTGATGGCGGATCCGCTCCGTCGATCCTGACGATGGTGGGCCTGCCTCGATCGTGAGTGGCGGCGCCCGGGTGGTCCTGCGGCGCCGACCGATCGGGCCGACTAGAGGACGGGGGGGTCAGCCGGCCCGGGGTTCGGCCAGGCAGGTGGCGCCCAGGTGTCGGCGGGATTGGGATCGTCGAGGACGGTGGGAGGTTGGGTGCTGTCGCCCATAGCGCTGGCCCCGTTCAGAGAAGGGACTTCGGCTTTCGGCCCGGAGGTGTGCACGGGACCGCCGAACGCTTCGTCCACGAGGCGCCCGACGGTGGCTCCATCGATGGTCTCATGCTCGAGGAGGGCTGCGGCGATGGCGTCAAGGCCACTGCGGTGGGTGGCGAGGAGCGTCAGTGCCCTCGACTCCTCGGTCCGAAGGATCTTCTCAACCTCGTCATCGATGACCCGGCTGGTGTCTTCGGAGTAGTCCTTGGTGTGCATCAGATCCTCGCCGAGGAAGACCTGACCGCCGCTTCCCCATGCCATGGGGCCGATCTCCGAGCTCATGCCCCACTCGCGCACCATGCGACGAGCGAGCTCGGTGTTCCCCACGAGATCGTTGGATGCTCCGGTCGACAGGTCTCCATAGATGATCAGCTCGGCGGCACGGCCGCCCATCCGGACGCAGAGGGAGGCCTCGATCTGCTTGCGAGGGTAGATGTGGCGCTCCTCCATGGGCATCTGCATGGTGACGCCAAGGGCCATGCCCGTCGGCAGGATCGTGACCTTGTGGACTGGATCGGCCTCCTCAAGCACATAGGCCAAGAGTGCATGTCCGCCCTCGTGGTAGGCGATCCGCTCTTTCTCGGCGTCGGACAGCACGAGACTGTCTCTCCGCTGTCCCATCAGGACGCGGTCTCGGGCGGACTCGAAGTCCTGCATCGAGATCGCCGTGGATCCACGGCGCACGGCGTGAAGGGCAGCCTCGTTGACGAGGTTGGCGAGGTCGGCCCCTGACATCCCCGGTGTCCCGCGCGCCACGAGCTCGAGGTCGACATCTGGGTCGACCTTCTTGCCTCGGCAGTGCACGGTGAGGATGGGGAGTCGCTCGTCGAGATCGGGGAGCGGCACCACCACCTGTCGGTCGAACCGGCCGGGCCGCAGCAGTGCCGGGTCGAGGGTGTCGGGTCGGTTGGTGGCCCCGATCATCACCACGCCCTCGGCCGGATCGAAGCCGTCCATCTCTGAGAGCATCTGGTTCAGGGTCTGCTCGCGCTCGTCATGCCCGCCGCCGAGACCCGTGCCACGCTTGCGCCCGATGGAGTCGATCTCATCGACGAAGATGATGGCCGGCGCCTGCTTGCGGGCGGTCTGGAAGAGGTCTCGAACACGACTGGCCCCGACACCGACAAACATCTCCATGAAGTCGCTTCCCGAAACCGACAAGAACGGGACCCCGGCCTCGCCGGCAACCGCTCGGGCCAATAGGGTCTTGCCGGTCCCCGGAGGCCCGACGAGCAAGATGCCCTTCGGGATAGTGGCGCCGATCTCCGTGAAGCGTCCAGGTGACTTGAGGAAGTCGACAACCTCAGAGATCTCCTGCTTGACCCCCTCGTAGCCGGCAACGTCGGCGAAGGTGGTGGCCGGTCGATCAGTGTTGAAGAGCTTGGCCTTCGAGCGCCCGACGGACATGATCCCGTTCATCTGCCCCTTGGCCTGGCGGCCGACGAAGACCATCATCCCGACCATGAGAGCGATGAAGAAGATATAGGGGAGCCAGGTGGCGAGGGCGTTTGAGGGGGTCACGACGTCAACGGTGACCCCGTCTTGACGCACACGGTTGATATCGCTCTGCAACGGAGGGTTGAATCCCATCGACGTGTACTTCGTGCCGTTCTTCAGCTGGCCGGAGATGGCACCCGAGATGTTGTCGAACGTGGCGGACTTGACCTGATGGTTGTTGGCGTCATTGAGGAATTGCGAATAGGAGAGTTCCTTGGCACTCGAATGAGGGAGGAGCGCAGGAATCACGATGACGAGCACGGCGCCGACGGCCAACGCAGTCCAGAGCCACCGCCATTTCTGGCCTCCGTCTCGTGCTGCCTTGTTCGGGGTCGCCTTGTCGGAGGTCGCCTTGTCGGGCGTCTTGGGGGTGTCCACGCCACCATGCTAGGCGGAGCACCTGACAGGTTCGCCACCGGGGACCCCTGAGGACACCTTGGGAGTCACTATCGTGGGAGGGTGCCTGCTCTTCGTGACTCCGCTGTCGCCTCGACAGCGGACCGGGGTCCGGCGGCGACGGACCTACTGCCTCGAAGCGTTGCTCTGGAGTGGCTCGGAATCGCCGTCGTGGGGTTCTTGATCGCCGAGCTGCTCGGTGTGGCCCTGCTGAGTGCGGTTGCCGCAATCAAGGGTGTCCCCAGTGGGACAGCAATGACGTTGGCGAAGACGGCGACACCGCCGGAGTGGGTGATCGTGTCGCTGCTGACCGGGCAGTGGTTCGCCTTCTTCGGTGCACCGTTTGTTGCCACTCGCCTCGGCCGCATTCGCCACCGCCTCGGCCTGAGCATTCGGAGAGGAGATCTGATCGGCATTCCCATCGGGATCGCCGCTCAGGTGGGCATCTTGCTGCTCTACTTGCCCTTCCGTTCCCATCTCCATCACTTCGACGCCCCTGCACAGCGTCTCACCGGAGGGAGCTCAGGTCTCGGGTTCGCCCTCATCGCGGTCCTGACCATCGTGGGTGCCCCCCTCGCCGAGGAGGTCTTTTTCCGGGGGCTTTTGCTGCGCGGGTTGACCGGGCTCGCCGTCTCGCTGGGGGAGCGGTGGCGCGTGTGGACGCTGGCGGGCGCCGTCGTGGTCGATGGGCTGCTCTTTGGTCTCGTGCACGGGGAGATGGTCCAGCTCCCCGGGCTGGCGCTGTTTGGGGCATTGCTGGCCTACCTGACCCTGCGGACGGGACGGCTGGGGATGGCCATCGCCGCCCACTGCGCCTTCAACGCACTCGCCATCATCAGCCTCGCAGTCATCGGAGGCTGAGGATGGTGCCGCGCATCTTGTCGACCTCGCCGAAGGCACCGAAATCGTCGGCATCGAAGGTGCGTCGTGACGTGGGACCGGTTGGTTGGGATCGAGACTGGCCGCGACTGGCGTCGCTCGTCGCAGTCCTCGCTGTCATCTGGGTGACGGTCTGGCAACTGCACCCTGAGTTGCTGATCAAGGTCACCACCACCACAGGCGGCGATACCGGTGCTCACTATCCCCTTGGCGCCTATCTGCAGTCGACCCTGCTTCCCAAGGGAAAGCTCACGGGCTGGTACCCCGGCTGGTACGACGGCTTCCCGCTCTACACCTACTACTTCGTCGTGCCCGATTTGATCGCGGCGATCACGGCATATGTCATGCCGTATCAGTTGGCATTCAAGCTGGCGACCATCATCGGATCGGTACTCATGCCGGTGGGCGCCTACCTGATGGGTCGCCTCTTCCGGCTTCGTCCACCACTCCCGGCCGCACTGGCGGTGGCCACGCTTCCCTTCCTCTTCGACACCAGCTTCACCATCGACGGAGGCAATCTCTTCTCGACCTTGGCGGGAGAATACGCATTCTCCCTCTCGCTGGCACTCAGTCTGCTGGTGGTCGGCTTGTTCGCCCGAGGCGTCAGAACCGGTCGTGGGGCGATCCTGACGCCCTTCGTGATCGCCGTCTGCCTGGCGTCACACGTCGTTCCGCTGCTGCTCGCCCTGCTCGGTGCGGGCCTGGTGACATTGATCGCACTCCTCGAGCCGGGAGTGCTCGATGGCGATGATTCTGCCGGGCTGGCCACTGGCCTCCTCGGCACTCCTCGCCGGTCCCGGGCCCAGGTGGTGGCCTGGTCTGCTCGAACGTTGGCCCTGGGTCTCGGTCTGGCCGGGTGGTGGCTCGTGCCCTTCGTCTCGGGGCAGTCGTTGGCCAATCCGATGGGCTACACCAATGTCACGGACTACGCCGAGAAGCTGTTCCCCTCGGGTGACCTGTGGGTGGTCGTCCTGGGCGTGATCGCGATGGTGGTCGGCATCGCTCGGCGCAGCCGCTTCGCCGTGACCTTCTCGGCACTGGCGGTGATCTCGGCGCTTGGCTTCATCTTTGCCCCGCAAGGGAGCCTGTGGAACGAGCGCCTCATCCCACTGTGGTTCATCTCGCTCTACCTGCTGGTGGGCTGGCTCGTCGGAACGACGATCAGCTTCGTGGCGCTGAGGCATCGGGCAAGAGTGATCGCCCAGTACGTCGAGCGGGCCACCCCCGGGGTTCCCCCACTCGCTCGATGGTTCCCAGGAGCCGTGGCAGGACCGTTCATCGCT
>Ga0114958_10000170_pt1 | contig 55091 bp, 54 predicted proteins | sample C_130208_EF_Meta_FD_89577 | JGI IMG/M metagenome (GOLD analysis project Ga0114958, IMG submission 89577) | Freshwater microbial communities from Lake Croche, Canada to study carbon cycling - C_130208_EF_MetaG | ecosystem: Environmental > Aquatic > Freshwater > Lake | place: Lake Croche, Canada... | reverse complement strand
TAAATCAACACGACGAAATAAAAGGTTTAACTTAGAACAAGAGGAATACAATCAGACAGATTACGACCCTGCAACTGAGCTAGTGCTAAGTGATTTGACTGATTAGATGCACTATCGCCCGGAGTGACACAATGCAAAAACGAATTGCAGTTGAAACTAAATCGACTCACTGCTCGACCTGCATGATGGGCCATGTCTGTTTACCTGTCGGCATGCCTGCACACGAGGTTGAAAAGCTTGACACTCTTGTGAAAGAGCGCATCCGTGTCAGCAAAGGGCAGACGCTCTATCGGCACGGTGAAACCCTCAATGCCTTATTTGGGCTCAGAAGCGGTTCTTTAAAAACCTTGCTCGAAGAGGCGAACGGGGCGCAACAAATCACTGGCTTTTTCTTGCCCGGAGATATCGTTGGACTTGATGGCATGATCGAGGGCGAACACAGTTCGTCAGCCATCGCCATGGAAGACTCTGAAGTTTGTGTCGTACGCATCCAAGCCATTGACGAGATCAGCCGCTTTGTGCCCACGCTACAACATCAAGTTCGCCGCCTCATGAGCAAAGAAATCGCGCGTTCGCATCAGGTATTGTTAGCGCTAGGGTCCATGCGGTCTGAGCAACGACTCGCGAGTTTCTTGAGTAATCTCTCGCAACGCTTGGCAATCTTAGGGTATTCGCCAACCGATTTTGTGATGCGCATGAGTCGCGAAGAAATCGGAAATTATCTGGGGCTCACGCTAGAAACCATCAGCAGGCTGTTTTCACGCTTTGCCCGCGATGGCGTGATCAGAATCAGCCAGCGCGAAGTCAAAATTATCGACATGCACGCGCTGACTGAGTTGGTCGGCAAGCCTTGCTGAACTGCTGTCACGTCATGCGTTCGGTCGGTCTTGCTGCCATGGCGTTACCCGATCGGTTCGGCAAGTTTTGCTAAGCAGTCGTTAAGCGACAGACTCGGCAAACAATTCAGTGCGAACAAAATCAAGAGCCGAGCTTTTAGCGCCCAGTACTTGCTGTCCTAAAACACCTGACCAATACCCCGCACCACCACCCGCCCGGGCCCATTCGTTTAAACGGCGCGTGTACAGCTGCAAGTCAAACTCTTGTGTAACGCCAATCGCTCCATGCACCGCATGCGCGACCGCCACAATACGCGCGACCGCCTGACTAGTTTGCGCCTTGGCTAAAGCCGCCAGAGCAGGCGCAGGCTGCCACGCGGCGCCACGACAGGCCATCTCTGCAGCCATACGCGCGCCAAACACTTGCTCGGCAACCTCGCTAATTTGCTGTTGCAAGGCCTGAAATCGCCCAATTGGCTTGCCGAATTGCTCACGTTGATTGGCCCAGCCCAACGTCATTTCGAATACACGATCGGCGGCCCCGGCAATCAGTACGGCAAGCGACAGCGCCAGCAGTTCACGAAACTGAGGCTGCTCAAAGTGCCCAAGCAACGAAGCCTCGGCAACGTCAGCAGGCCAAGATAAATCGGCATCAATTGAGCCGTAGCCACCCGAAGAGGTGCGTTGCGCTTGCGCGGTCGGCAACAACCACACTTTAGTCTCGCTTTGCGCCAAGACCCAATTTGCAGTCAAACCAAAACTTACGCTGGATGCCTGTACACCCGCGTCCTCTGTGGCAACCCGAAAAGGAGCAAAGGTCAGGGTGCCCTCTGGCAAACCTTGGGCAAGTACGCTCGCTTTCGCGCAGGTTGTTGTGCGCGCCTGCTGCAACCACGCACGCGCCAAAACTGTTTGCGCATAGGGCAAGGGCAGTACATGCCGCCCCATTGAAAACAGCATGGGCCACACCTCAGTCAGCGACAAGCCTGCGCCCTCGGCGCTCTCTGGCAAGAGCGCATCGGCAAACCCAACTGAACTCAGGTCTGACCACAAAGCACCGGTGTCAGCGCCGCGCTCAACTTCGCGTATCACTGTTGGCGTGCAAACTTCGTTAAATAAACGTTCTGCCGAATCATAAAAATCGTTTTGCATGAAGGTCACCGTAATCCTAAGCCGCGTGCAATGATGCCACGCAAAATCTCGCGCGTACCGCCCCTAAGCGAGAAAGTCGCGCCCATCTGTTCAAGGTAGCCCAAGGTCTGCAAAAGGTCTGCCGACGCAATAAACTCTGGGTGCGTGCCTAGCCAAGCGGCAATGTTACTAATCAGCCTTTGCTCAAAATCAGTGCCAAAATCTTTGACCACCGAAGCGTCAATGGCCGGGCTCTCGCCATCGACTAATTTTTGCGTCACCGCCAAAGATAAAGCGCGCAGGGTTGCCATTTCGGCGACCATCGCCCCCACCAATGCATTTGTTTCGGCGTCGTGGATTGCCTGAGTGCGCAGGGCCTCAATCCAACAATCCAAGAGCGCGATACTTGAATAAATGCGCTCGGGGCCGCTGCGTTCAAAGGCAAGCTCAGCATTGACCTGATCCCAGCCCTGGCCTTCGGTTCCGACTAGGGCGTCGGCACCGAGCGTGACATTATCAAAAAATACTTCTGAGAAATGTGCATCGCCCGCCATATCGGTGATCGGGCGTACGGTTACTCCAGGCAAACTCAAATCGATGATGACCTGAGAGAGCCCCTTCTGACGGTCTGCCGTTTCTCCTGAGGTGCGAACCAAGGCGATCATGTAATGACAGCCGTGCGCATTGGTCGTCCAGATTTTGCTACCATTGAGCAGCCAGCCCGCCTCAGTGCGCTGAGCGCGACTGCGAACGCTGGCCAAATCCGAGCCAGAGCTTGGTTCACTCATACCAATACAAAAAAAAGCGTCGCCACGGCAGATACGCGGAATATAAAACTGGCGCTGTGCCTCGGTACCGTAACGCAAGAGGAGCGGGCCACTTTGACGATCTGCAATCCAGTGCGAGGCGACCGGTGCGCCCGAAGCCAGTAGCTCTTCAGACAACACAAATCGTGAAAAAAAGCCTTTACCCGAGCCCCCGTACTCTTTAGGAATCGTGAGCCCCAGCCAGCCCTGTTTAGCCAGCTTTTTACTGAAGTCGTCACTGGTGCCCATCCAAGAGCGCGCTTTGGCGTGCGAAGGCACGCCGGCAAGTGCTTCATTTAAAAATTGTCTGATTTCGCTTCGAAAGGCGGCCTCTTGGGCGGGAACCTGATTGAACTCAAGTGCGGTCAGCATAATTAGAAGTAATCCTGAAAATCACGAAAATTAGGACTCAGAAACGCCTGAGCTTTATACCCTATACTTTGACTCGAATGTACTGTGGCCACCACAAAAAACAATTGAGTGCCCCTATTGTATTTGTTTGTTCAGGGCACTCGCCATCCAAGAGAGAACACATGAGCGAAGCTCAATTATTAGGCGCAGGTTACACGTGGCAAGAATTGTCTGTCGGACAACGCTTCAGAACGTTTCGACGCACCATTACTGAGACCGACATCATCAATTTTGTGAGCGTCACGGGCATGCTCGAGACCATCTTTATCGATCAAACCTTTTCGCATGGCGCCATGAAAGGTCGCCCTGCGCCTGGCGGGCTGACGTATGGCCTAATCGAAGGCTTGCTGATGCAAGGAATGGTGCAAGGCACAGGGTTAGCTCTACTCGAAGTGCACAAAAAAATGCTGCATCCGGTTGTGGCTGGCGACACCGTGTGGGCAGAGGTGGAAGTGACTGAGATCAAACCAACCTCCAAGCACAATCGCGCCGTCGTGACCTCGCGCATCGATGTCAAGAACCAGGATGGCGTTGATGTGATGACCTATACCGCCACGCGCATGTTGGCGGGCGAAAGACACTAAGACAACAAATAACGCTCAGGCTTGCGTTTAAGGCCTTGCTCGCAACCCGGCTGGAAAAAGATTGGCTAAAAACCAATGTCGTGTTGCGTGTCAAGCTCGTTGGGTAACAAGTAAAACGTCAGCATGCTGGATAACGCACCCACAACCCAAAAAAAGAAAAAGCCAGAGGCATAGAGCGCTTCGCGCCCGGGCTGAAAGTAACCGAAGAGTGAAACATCAAGTGGGTCAATCAAGGCAAAAACTACTGCGCTTGCGACCCCTGCCATCAAAAAAGAGGGCCATAAGATCAGCATCAACGAACGTCGTTTCATAGGTGGCCTGAGATCAACGGGTAGGCGAACTGGAAGATTGTGTGGTGCTTTTTTCGACAACAAGACCCCGCTTAACACCACCATCAACAATCGCTTGATCTGAGAAGCCGTGAAAAGCGAGCGCAATCGTAATTACACAGCCCACAATCACTATCGCAGGACCCGCCATCAACAGCCAGGGCCAACGTTGACGCCACCAGGGTAAGGTCGCCTCTAAAGGGGGAGTGTCTACTGTGTTCATCTTTCAGAATCCTGTTTATTCGTTCGTTAACGGGCTTTACTCAGGCAGGATAAAACTTGAGGCCTCACGTACGGTCAGTGCAATATGCCCATCAGGCGCGCTTGAGGTTGTCACAAAATAAATGGGGTGTGAACCAGGATGGGCCGCGTCATGAGGGGCTCGGAGCACCACCGCCAACACTCGGTTCGACGCCGCAGCGATCTCGATCTGAGGCCCCACGATAAGTTGAGCGTTCTTTTCGTTGGTCTGAGCAATAGATTGGGGGATCGTTTGAGGAATCGTCACAGAAGGGTCGGCAAACTTAAGGCTTAAATCAGGCAAGCCCTCAGCACGCATCGACAAGACCAGACTGTGCTCTGACGCATTCATGATCTGTAAGCGGTAAACGTTTTCGACCATCCCCCCTGCAACTTCACGTCCGAGCAGGCCACGATCGCGAATCACATCCACGCGCAAGGTCGTACGGGTGGCCAGGGCAGTGATAAAAATTGACACCAGCATAAGCATTAAGGCGCTATAAATCAGCACTCGCGGACGCAACAAATGCTGGCGCACTTGTTTGACAGATAGTTTCTCTGATACACCACGCTCTGAGGTGTAGCGAATCAAGCCCGCCGGGTAAGCGACTTTCTCCATCACCTGATTACAAGCATCCACGCAAGCACCACAGCCGATGCACATGTATTGCAACCCCTGCCGGATATCAATCCCGGTTGGGCAGACCTGCACGCAAATGCTGCAATCGACACAGTCACCTAAGCCTTGCGCATAATGGTCAACCTTACGTGAACGTGGGCCGCGCGGCTCGCCGCGGACAGCGTCGTACGTCACAACGAGCGTGTCGGGGTCGACCATCACGCTTTGAAACCGCGCGTACGGGCACATGTACTTGCACACTTGCTCGCGTAAAAAACCAGCGTTGCCCCACGTCGCAAAGCTATAGAACAAGAACCAAAACCACTGCCAGGGTCCGAAATTCAGGCTGACAAGCGCCTGACCTAGCTCTCTGATCGGTGCAAAATACCCGATAAACGTAAACCCTGTTAAGCCTGCGATAGTCAGCCAGAGCGCGTGCTTAGTGGCTTTCATTCGAAGTTTACTGAGCGACCAAGGCGCTTCGTCTTGGCGGATACGAGCCACCCGGTCACCCTCGGTATGGCGCTCGATCCACATAAAGATCTCGGTGTACACAGTTTGCGGGCAGGCGTAGCCGCAAAACAGACGACCTGCAATGGCCGTAAATAAAAATAAACCCAGTGCTGAAATTAATAATAAGAGTGTGAGATAGATCACATCTTGCGGCCATAGCACCATGCCAAAGATATAAAACTTGCGTGCACCAAGATCAAACAACACCGCCTGCCGGTCGTTCCAGGTTAACCATGGAACAGCGTAAAAAATCAACTGTGTCAGGCCTACAAAGATCAACCGCCAGCGTGCAAACACCCCCGTCACAGATCGCATATAGATTTTCTGTCTGACGTCAGCAATCGCCTGATCAACAACCTGCCCTCGATCGATCCCTCGGCTGCCACCAGGTGGACGCCCGGGCGACTCAGCTGATGCCGCACTGCTTAGCGTGGCAGTTGAAACTTGAGTGGCCGGTGAATCAGGCGACATTTTGCACGCTCACTTGACCGCCGCGCCGATCGCAGCCGAAAACGTCACATCCACCCCTTTTGACAAGCCCCACACCCAAGCGGCGACTAAGCGAATCTGATCTGAGGTTAAGGTCTGCTCTTGGGCGGGCATACGATTATTACGTCCGTTCAAAATACCCTGCACGATAGTCGCCTCAGAGCTTCCGTATAGCCACACGTCGTCGGTCAAGTTAGGTGCACCCAACGCTTTGTTGCCTTTACCTTCAGTACCGTGACAGGCGGCGCAGGTATTTATAAACTCGGGCTTACCACGCACGCTTCGAACCTGGTCATGCGCTAAGCCAGACATTGACCTGACATACTGTGCAATGTCTGCGGCGGTACCTGCATCAATTACTGCACCGAACGGCGGCATGACGCCATTGCGACCCTGAGTAATGCTTGTGATTAACACTTCAGGCTGTCGACCGTACAACGAATCACCGTCAACAAGATTCGGGAAACTTACATTACCTTTTGCATCTGAACCATGGCATTGCGCGCAGTTATTCATAAATAAGCGCTCACCAATTAAATGCGCGTCAGGGTCTGCAGCAACTTGGGGGATCGCCATTTGCGCAAAGCGTGCGTAAAGCGGCTTGATAGCCAACGCTTGCTCGGCTTGATCTCGTTTGACTTCAAGAGCAGATGTATAACCGAGCTGCCCCTGAAAAGCACCCAAGCCTGGATAGAGCACTAAATATCCGACACCAAACAAACACATGATGAGGTACATCATGGTCCACCAGCGTGGTACGGGGTTGTTCATCTCGCGTAAATCGCCGTCCCAAACATGACCGGTATCTTCAACATTGCCAAGCTGTGGTTTGAGCCATTTACGCTGCGAAAAAATCAGCCATACGCACCATGAAATCCCAGCTAACGCCACGATCGCAATGTAATAACTCCAAAAACTATTAAAAAAATCACTCATGGCCGCGTGCCTCCGGGTTGATGAGGGTGCGCTTCGTCGGGCAAGGCGAAGGGCAGCATTTCAGCTTCATGGTTCGCCGCTCGTCGCCCACTTGAATACGCCCACCAGACGATTGCAAAGAACGTCACCATTGCTAAGACCGTAGATAAAGCATTGAGATAAGCAAGCATCATTGACCCCCCGCTTTAAGTGGTTGCGCCTGCGCAGTTTTGCGCACTGCGGTTCCTAGTCCTTGCAAATAGGCAATCAATGCATCCTCTTCTGTTTTTCCTGTAAGTGCCGCAGGCGCTGCACGAATCTGAGCGTCGGTGTAAGGCACACCAAGCATCCTTAACGCGTTCATGCGAGCGCCAATGTCATCACTCTGGAGGGCAGTGGTTGCCAGCCAGGGATAGCCAGGCATGTTCGACTCGGGTACCACTGCACGTGGGTTACGCAGGTGGATACGATGCCAGGCATCTGTGTAACGCTCGCCAACTCGAGCCAGATCAGGGCCAGTGCGTTTTGATCCCCATAAAAAGGGATGATCAAAGACCGACTCACCTGCAACTGAATAAGGACCGTAGCGCTGTACCTCGGCACGCAACATTCTGATCTGCTGAGAATGGCAGCCAACACAACCCTCGCGAATGTACAGATCACGACCCATTAACCGTACCGCATCGTAGGGTTCGACGCCTGCAGACGGTTTAGTCGTTGAGTGCTGAAAAAACAGCGGAACAATCTGCACCAAGCCTGCAAACAGCACGACCAAAATACTGCAGATAATCATCAGACCGATATTTTTTTCAAGCGTTGCGTGCGAGAAGAAACTGACTTTTTCTTGTGTCATGATGCGCTCCTCAGGCCGTTGCCAAACGAGCTGACTGATTGTTTGACTCGCGCACAGCAGGCACGACGGGATTCACCGCGACTTGCCCAATGACTGTTTTGAAGACGTTATAAGCCATCAGCAACATGCCGCTCAAGTACAGCAACCCGCCCAACAACCGAATAAAGTAAAACGGTGCGGTCGACTTCACGGATTCGACGAAGCTATAAGTCAAAGACCCATCAACTTCAGTGGCGCGCCACATCAGACCTTGCATCACGCCTGCAATCCACATTGCTGCGATGTACAAGACCACCCCAATCGTTGCGATCCAGAAATGAACCTCAATCAGTTTCACGCTATACATTTTTTCACGTCCCCACAGCCGAGGGATCAGGTAATAGAGCATGCCAAAGGTGATCATCGCGACCCAGCCCAGCGCGCCAGAATGCACGTGTCCGATGGTCCAGTCGGTGTAGTGCGACAAAGCGTTGACCGTACGAATCGACATCATCGATCCTTCAAAGGTTGACATCCCATAAAACGACAGCGAGACCACCATGAATTTGAGGATTGGATCGGTGCGCAATTTGTACCAAGCGCCCGAGAGCGTCATGATTCCGTTGATCATTCCGCCCCACGATGGCGCTAAAAGAATCAATGAAAACACCATGCCCAAGGATTGGGTCCAATCTGGCAATGAGGTGTATAAAAGATGATGCGGGCCTGCCCACATGTAGGTAAATATCAAGGCCCAAAAATGCACGATCGACAAGCGATAAGAATATATCGGGCGCTCTGCTTGCTTGGGCACAAAGTAATACATCATGCCCAAAAAACTAGTCGTTAAGAAAAACCCGACCGCATTGTGCCCATACCACCACTGCACCATCGCGTCTTGCACGCCCGCATAGGCCGAATAAGATTTCCAGAGCGAGACAGGCATTTCAATATTATTAACGATGTGCAAAATCGCAATAGTCAAAATGTACGAGCCAAAAAACCAATTGGCTACATAAATATGCTTGACCTTACGCTTGACGATCGTGCCAAAAAAAACTACGGCGTAGGCGACCCACACAAGTGTGATTAAGATGTCGATCGGCCATTCAAGTTCAGCGTATTCTTTGCTTGTGGTGATACCCAAGGGCAGTGTGATGGCCGCTGCAACGATAACGAGTTGCCACCCCCAAAACGTGAACGCTGCAAGCGGCGCGCAAAACAACCTTGCCTGACAGGTACGTTGCACGACGTAGTACGAAGCCGCAAACAGTGCGCTACCGCCAAAGGCAAAAATCACAGCGTTGGTGTGCAGCGGTCGCAAACGCCCATAAGTCAGCCACGGAATATCAAAATTTAACTGCGGCCACATGAGTTGTGCGGCCAGAATGACCCCCACTAACATCCCCACAACACCCCACACGACCGTCATCAGGGCAAATTGCCTGACGACGCCATAGTTAAATTTTTCTGTTTTGACTACAGTAGTATTTGTCATAGCGGGCGCCTCGTATCTCAGAAGTCGTAAGGTGACCATCATCCCAAAGGCGGCTGAAGTGAGCTTTGATCTGGATCAAATAAACGTGCGATCGTTGTCGTGCAAAATAGACAGGCCCGCTTGTTCGACCTCGTCATACTGACCAGAAAACACCGCCCACCACAATAGGGCTCCAATCAAAGCCACGATCGCCAGCGATAAGGGCAACAGCAGATAGAGGATTTCCATGTCTGTTGCTCTAAGTCTGAAGGGGTTGGTTTTGCGCTAAAGCCTTGATAGAAAGACTGAGCACCGTCTGCCTGGACCGAGACAGACGACAGGCATTGAGCACGACAGCAACCGACGATAAGAGCATCGAGAGCGCGGCTAACCACGGCGTCACCCAGCCAATTGCAGCGAGTGGCATTGTCAAAACATGCCAGGCCAAGGCGCCATAAAGGTTTTGACGTGTCACGCGCAGTGTGCGCAAGAGCAGCGCCTCGCGTACCTGTGCAGGCAACGGTTCAACAAGCGCCAGATGCTGATGAAGTACCGCCAACGACACCGGTGCGGCCAAGGACAACGCGCAGGGGCAACTCATCACGAGCAGCGATACCAAGACACACCACGCTTGAGCGGGTTCGATCACCCACCAGACAGCACCCAACACGGCGACCAGCATGAGTTGAATCATGACAAACACAGTCGCGACGCGATTGGCCTGAGCCAACAACGACACACCAAAACTCACTAAACTTTCTTGGGAACCAGCGCCGCCACCCGAGGACGCCCTTGGATTTTTTAGGCTTGTTTGAGTCGACGCGCAGCCTTGCGCTCGACTCGCGCGTTGTTCGACAAACCGTGCCGTGAGCAAAAATGCGACAAACATCGTGATTGAATCAAAATAGACGTCGCCTGAGGCCTTGAGGGTCGCCCACACGCTGGGGATAAATGCTGCGAGCAAACTCAGACCAACGGGCACGTCCATTGTGATGCGCTTCGATGAATAGGCGTGGGCGCAGCCAAGCCAAACCGGCCAGGCCGAATATAAGATGACCGGGATCGTCAGCGTGAGGCTTGCCCAGTTCATCAAGACGATCGCCCAATCAAGCACCTCTAGACTGTCTTGACCACCCGCCTCATGCCGGAGATACCCCGGCAGGGCAAACATCATCACTTGCATCATGGCAAGCCAAGCTAACCCCAGACGCGCTAACTCTTGACGACGGCGCGCGACGAGTTGAGTGACAACAATGCTGGCAGCGGTGTGTGAGTTCAGTCTGGGATGCGATCTCGGCTTCATGCCTAAATCGTAATTTCTAGCGGCCTTTGACGTATTGATCTAGATCAAAGACGCGCTAGACGACGGAGGTGTTTAAGGGGCACCATGGAGGCGATTTCTATGCCTTGCCCCCGCAAATTTTAGGCAGTTTTTTCGAGAATAATAGGCCAGGCTCGGCGCAGGTAGTACAACATCGACCATACCGTCAAAATCGCGGCAACAATAATCAACACCGAACCGACACGCGCCACCGGAATCCCAAAGAGGTCGGCGTGGTAAAGCAGACACGGGATTGCAATCATCTGCGCCGCAGTTTTGAATTTACCAAGCCAGTGCACCGCAACACTAGCACTTGCGCCCAACTGCGCCATCCATTCTCGCAGCGCTGAAATCGTAATCTCGCGACCGATGATAATCAGCGCAATCATGACGTCGACCCGATCTAAATTCAAAAGTGCAAGCAATGCAGCCGATACCATGAGCTTATCGGCAACCGGATCCAGAAAAGCCCCAAAGGCTGAGGTTTGGTTCCAGCGGCGCGCCAACCAGCCATCAAACCAATCTGTTAACGCCGCTAGAATAAAAGCGCCCGCAGCCCAAGTATCACGCACGGGTAAGGACATCCATGATTCGGGCAGGTAAAACAGCCCGATCACCATAGGGATCATGGCGATTCGCAGCCATGTGAGCAAGATAGGTAGATTAAGAGGCATAGCGCTATGCTAACTCACTTAATCATGACAATTAGGTTTCAACGCAGAGCAAAGTACAGCCGTTCGGCCAGCTCTGGCGAAATGCCTTCAACCGTGGCGAGATCTTCAATGCTGGCGTTTGCCACACCACTAAAGCCACCAAAACGTGCTAGTAACCGTTGGCGACGTTTGGCACCGATCCCATCAATATCTTCAAGTCTTGAAACGTTGCGCGTTTTTGCCCGTTTGGCGCGCATTCCTGTAATGGCAAAACGATGCGCCTCGTCGCGAATCTGTGCAATCAACATGAGGGCCGCAGACTCTTGTCCAAGCGCTTGAGAAGCGCGTCCATCAGCAAAAATAAGTGTTTCAAGGCCCACCTTTCGATGATCGCCCTTTGCCACGCCAACCAAAACGCTGATATCAAGGCCGAGTTCTACAAACACTTGTCGTGCAATCTCGACCTGGCCTTTGCCGCCGTCAATCAGCACAAGGCCGGGCATCAAGGCCTCGCCGTCGGCCACCTTACCAAAACGGCGGGTCAGTACCTGCCGCATCGCCGCGTAGTCATCACCGGGTGTAATGCCGGCAATGTTGTAGCGACGATACAACGAGGGTTGCATCGCGTGGTGCGCAAATACCACGCACGAAGCCTGTGTCGCCTCACCGGCCGTGTGGCTGATGTCAAAGCACTCAATGTGCAGTGCTTCAAGCACCACAGGGTCGCTATCAAGTTCAAGTGCCTCGGCCAACGCAAGTGTACGGGCGCTGCGCGCGCCCGTTTCGGACAAGGCGTTGGCCAGCGCCATCTCTGCATTACGAGTCGCTTGCTCAAGCCAGGCGCGTCGCACACCTTGCGGTCGACTGATGAAGCGTGACTTGGTTGCACGCGACTCTGCCAGCAAATCAATCAACTCGTTGTCGGGCAGCGCATGCGAGCCCACAACAGCCGCTGGCAAGGGATGATCAAGATAATGTTGTGCAATAAAGACCTCAAGAACCTGCGAGGCAGAGTCTCCGTCGGTGTGCGTCGGAAAAAACGCGCGATCTCCCAAATGCCTGCCACCACGAACCATTGCCAGATTCACACAGACGCGACCACCGGCTTGCGCCACCACGATAATGTCGGTGTCACTTTGATCTGCATCCTCCATGGTTTGCTGATGCAAGACTTTAGCCAACGCCCCCATTTGATCGCGTAACAAAGCGGCCTGCTCAAACTCAAGGGCTTCAGACGCAGTCAGCATCCGGGCCTCGATGTCGCCCATGATCTGCTGTGTTTCACCATTTAAAAACCGCGCAGCTCGTTCGGCGTCTTGTTGATAGGCCTCAGGGCTGATCTCGTTGACACAAGGTGCTGAACACCGCCCAATTTGATGTAACAGACAGGGCCGCGAGCGGTTTGAAAAGACTGAATCTTCGCAGGTACGCAGGCGAAAAACTTTTTGTAATATCTGTAGCGTGTCGCGCACGGCCCACGCGCTGGGATAGGGCCCAAAGAATTGGCCTTTTTTTTGGGTTGAACCACGGTAATACGCGATACGAGGCGCCGCGTGCGCCGACAACATCAAGTAGGGATACGATTTATCGTCACGAAATAAAATGTTATAGCGTGGCCGCAAGCTTTTAATCAGGTTGTTTTCGAGGATCAGCGCCTCAGCCTCTGAGCGCGTGACGGTGACCTCAATTTTGACCACGCGCGCCACCATATGCCCAATGCGTGGGCTTGAGGCGGTCTTTTGAAAATACGAAGAGACGCGCTTTTTTAAGTCGCGCGCTTTTCCAACGTAAAGGACTTCGCCCAGCACATCGATATGCCGGTATACGCCTGGCAGGTGTGGCAGGCGTGAAAGAAATTCTTTGATGTCAAAGTCTGGGGTTTCAGCTTCGCTCATTGAGGTCACGAACGGATTCAAGCGCCTTGCGGTAGGCCGGTTGTTGCTGCAACGCTTGCCAATCGGGGGCAAGCCCTGCGGGCATCAAACGCGCAATACGCGTAATCGAGGCCGCGTCAGACTGGTGAGACAAACGCGCCAATAAGTCATCGGCCATGTCAGGGCGATTGCAGACCAGAGCCATGTCGCAACCGGCTTGCAGCGCGGCCTGCGCGCGCGCCAAAATATCGCCCGCGACTGCAGCCCCTTCCATGGTGAGATCGTCAGAAAATACCACGCCGTCATAGCGTAACTTACCGCGCAAAATATTTTGAATCCACTTCGACGAAAAGCCCGCTGGCTTTGAATCCACCTTTGAATAGATCACGTGAGCGGGCATGACAGATGCAATCACCTGATCACCCAGCCATTGATACGGCGCAGCATCTTCTTGAAGAATACGCTTCAGCGACCGAGGGTCACGCGGGATCGCGTGATGTGAATCTGCCGATACGGCGCCGTGGCCCGGAAAGTGTTTGCCGCAAGCGGCCATGCCTGACAGGCCCAGACCTTGGGCCAGCGCACGTGCCAACATGGCGACGACGCGTGGATCACGGTGAAAAGAACGATCGCCAATGACAGAACTCACGCCATAATCCAAATCAAGGACGGGCGTGAAACTCAAATCGACGGCACAAGCGCGCAGTTCGGCCCCTAAGACATAGCCGACCTCGGTGGCCATGCGCATCGCCTGCAAAGGGTCTTGCATCCAGCGCTCGCCTAGCCGACGCATCGTCGGCAAAGTCGCGAAACCGTCAGAGCGAAAGCGTTGCACCCGACCGCCCTCGTGATCAACGGCAATCAATAACGAGGGTGTACGCAGTTGGTGAATACTGCGTGTCAGTGCCAAAAGTTGCGCGCGGTTCTCAAAATTGCGGGCAAATAAAATGACTCCGCCCACCAAGGGATGTTGCAGCCTCTTTTTTTCGCTTGAGGTCAGTACGTGACCAGCGACATCGACCATCAAAGGACCGCGTTCGAGCGTTTGCATCTTTTTGGTAACTTTCACAACATTTCTCGTAGGATCAGTTTACAAAGGGGTAGGCAAGGATTCAACTACGACGTACGCCGCACCGTACTCAGACTCGTCGGTCAAAGACACGTGAGCCGCACCATAACGCTCGGCGTACCATTGGGCCAAAGGCGCCGACAGCACAACGCACGGTCGCCCACCTGGGGCGTTTAGCGTTTGCATCCGCGTCCACCACATCGGCATGCGCATACCTAACCCAATTGCCTTTGAAAACGCTTCTTTGGCAGCAAACCGCGTCGCCAGATAGCGCACCCCTCGGGCACGGTCGCGCGCCGCTCTTTTACGAAACACCAGCAGTTCATCTGCGCCTAATATTTTTTCGGGGAATCGTTCGGGATGACGCTGCCAGGCACGATCGATGCGATCCATTTTGACCAAGTCTGTTCCGATCCCAGCAATCGCGTTCACAATGACGGGCTCAGTTAATTTTTGCGAGAATGTAACAGGACACCGCGCTGAGCGCTAAGCCTTGCGGTGATCATGGCGGCCTTCATATTACGGATCGTGTTTTGCCAGCCATCAAAAATCGCTTGGGCCACGATCGCATGTCCAATATTGAGCTCTGCAATACCCTCGAGTGCAGCAATCGGTGCCACATTACCAAAGTGCAATCCATGACCTGCATTGACGCGCAAACCCAAACCTACCGCAACGCGAATTGCCGTTTCGAGTCGCTTCAGTTCAAGCGCAGCGACTTCGTCTGTGCTGGCCTCTGCGTAGGCGCCTGTGTGCAATTCGATCACGGTTGCACCCGTGTCTGCAGCGGCGCGAATCTGTGCCGCCTCTGGGTCAATGAAGAGTGAGACACGAATCCCGCACGCTTGTAGCTGTTTGACTGCCGCACCCACCACTTGAAAGGCCCCTGCAACCTCAAGGCCGCCCTCAGTCGTGAGTTCGGCACGTTTTTCAGGCACCAGGCACACATCCTGCGGCACGACCTTGCAAGCGATCTGTAACATCTCGGAGGTAATCGCGCACTCAAGGTTCATGCGGGTGAGCAACTTGGGTCGTAGCGCAAAGACGTCAGCATCTTGAATGTGGCGACGGTCTTCACGCAAATGCAAAGTAATCAGGTCAGCCCCGGCCTCTTCTGCCAGTAAAGCGGCAGCGATTGGATCGGGATAGGCTGTGTGGCGCTGTTGTCGCAGCGTCGCGACGTGGTCGATGTTAATACCAAGATCAATCATGTTGAGGGCGACTTATTCAATGTATTGGCGAGACAATCAAAGCCAGACGGAGTTGGGCTTCAGCGTTTAAAACAGAGCGAATTGAACGCGGTAACCTCATTATCGTACAGTAAGGTCGCCGTGTTGCTAAAGACCCGAGTCGTTTTGACTAAACGGCCTGGATCGCCCTCGTGTACAACGCTCACCCGCCACCACTTACTCTTTCACGACCACAGTCGCAGTCTTGAGCAGCGAATCAGGCAGGCTGACACCCTGCTTTTTTGCGGAAACAAGATTGATTTGAATCTGAGGCCTGCCAATGACCTCTGGTGCGATCGAGCCAGGCTTGACGCCACGCAAAATCCTGACAACCTGGCGACCCGCGGCCGCCCCCACATCCCGCTCAGTCACCACCAGGGCGGCTAGCGCACCTGTTTGCACGTTGACGGTCTCGGCCGCAAACAATGCAATCTTAGAGTCGTTGGCGACTTTCACCAAACCTGGGTAAGCGGCTTGCGTGTGCGAATCCCAAAAAGTATGAATCGCGTCGACCCGACCGATCAAACTACGCGAAGCCGCGGCAACATCTAATGCCCGCAGAGCTGCGACCTCAATCATCAACATTCCAGCCTTCGTGAGCTGCTCTTGAAACTCGCGGATCACAACGACTGACGCCGCATCAGTGGGGTTATAGACCACGCCGATCCGTCGGGCCTGAGGAATGAGCTGTCGAATCAACTCAACTCTGCGAGCCATTGTCAGCAAATCAGAGACCCCGGTGACGTTTGTGCCTGAAGCTGACCAGCCAGGCACAAGTTCGGCCCGCACGGGATCGGTGACACCCGCAAACACGATGGGCATTTGCTTGGTGTGCTTCATAAGAGCCTGAGCGGCGGGGGCCGACAGCGCGACCAACACGTCGGGCCGCACCAAGACTAAGTTCAATGCTTGCTGACTAAGCCTCTGCTCGTCATCTTCAACTGTTTCAACGACCAACTTTAGGTTGCGACCTTCGACAAAACCAACGGCTTTCAAAGCATCTCGCAAGCCGTCTCGCAAAGCCTCGGCGTTCGGGCCACGCTCGGTGCTCAACACAGAGACTGATTTGGTTTGCGCCCGGGCGCCCGGCACCACCACGAGCGCGAAACCGAAGAGTAATGCCGCAAGGTAAAGCCGATATCTCATTTGGCCAATCCGTTTATTCTCGTTGAACACAGCCGTTCATTTTCATTCAAACACTTCGTTTATTCTGATCTAACCGGGCCGTTTGTTACGGCGCACACAGATCTTTGAAGCGAACAGTGCGACCCTCGCTAAGGACCTTTGCGCTCAAGTGTTACGCACAAACTTCGCTACACCACTAACATTGCATTTTCAGCGCGACCCAACATTGAGCGGGCCCACTTTTTGGCCGGCAACCCATATTGCTTCTCGACGTCTTCGGCGCGCGCAAGTAAGCGCTCAATCGAGACCTCGAGTTTGGGGCCTTTAAACGCAAGCACGATCTGATTACCGGCATCAATTTGAGGCAAGGTGAGTAGTCGCCCATCAAAAGCTTGACTCAGGTTGCGAATATTTCGTTCAAAACTGGCATGGGCGCCAAATAAATTTACTGTCAAGATACCCACTTCGCTTAGCACTGCCCGGCAATTTTGATAAAACTCTAAAGAGTCTCGCACCGGGCCGCGAGCCTGTCCGTCGTAAATGTCAACCATTAAGACTGCGCAACTGTCTCTTTGCTCGGGGTCAGCGACCCAATCCGCGGCGTCGCAGTGCTCAATATTCAGGCGCGCGGGCCTCGGAAGCTTAAAGTACAGCTCACACGCCGAGGTCACGAGAGGATTCCATTCAACCACCCTCAAGCGATAAGCGGTATGTTTTAAGCAAAACCGCGTCACCGAGCCTGCGCCCAACCCCAACAAACCAAGCTCTTGCCCACGGGCTGGATTCAAAAAAAGCAGCCACGCCATCAACTGCGCGGTGTACTCAAGCACCAGTTCGGCAGGCTGTTCTACCCACATCGCCCCCTGCACCCACTCTGTTCCAAAATGCAGATAACGTACGCCCGCGGCCTCGGATATTGTCGGAATTTCATGCTTGCGCGCCACAGTAAGAGCTCCAAGGGCTTGTTTTGAATAGATCTTTTTATACGATACCGGTGTCAGAATAGCACTGCTATTTTGCTTAAAGCACCTATTCATTGTAGAATGTTAGGCTGAACTCAGGATACGTGGCGGGCGATCACAGGCGATCTGCACCAGATACTTTCTCACCCACCGGCGACCCGACCAACCTTAAAGGATTCAAAATGAAAGACGGCATTCACCCCAAGTATCAAGACGTGGCCTTTGTTGACTTACAAACCGGCAATAAGTTCGTGACGCGCTCAACGCTCACTAGCCGCGAAACCATCGAAATCGATGGCAAGACCATGCCCTTGTTCAAATGCGACGTCACATCTGAATCTCATCCTTTCTACACTGGCGCCCAAACACGCTTGGTTGAAACCGGCCGTGTCGAAAAATTCCGTGCGCGTTTTGCTCGTACTACAGGCACAAAAAAGGCGTCTGCGTAAGTTGATCTGTCACGATCAATTTGTGTAAACCAAGGCAGCCTTTGGCTGCCATTTTTTTTGTCAGGTCGTCACCGCAGGCAACATTCAAGACGTGTCACCCAAGACCCCCGCCACTCCCGCTCGCATGACAGCACCTGCCACGGTTAAATTGCCGCGGTTGCTTTTGTTTGTGCTGGCGCTCGCTTACATCGTTGGGGGCTTAGTAGGGCGCGACCCCTGGAAAACAGACGATGTCGTCGGCTTAGCGAGCATGCTTTCGGCCTTGAACGGCAACAGTGGATGGCTCACCCCGCACGTCGGGCCGCTCGCCTTAGCGCAAGATGGCCCACTGACGATGTGGGTCGGCGGTGCGCTAATTGGAATGTTCGGGACGCTACTGGGCGACATCGTGGCCTCGCGTCTGGCAAACCTGATATGGTTTTCGCTCACCTTCGCCTCGTTGTGGTACGGCACGTATCTGCTTGGTCGACGTACCGAGGCCCAACCCCTGGCACTCCCCTTTGGGGGAGAGCCCTCAGTCAAAGACTACGGCAGATTGCTTGCCGATGCAGCTACCCTGCTGCTCTTGGCCACGATTGGTATCTTGTCTCGCCTGCACGAAACCTCAATCGTACCGGCCCATATTGCGTGCCATGCACTGGCGTTTTTTGCGTTAGCACGCATGCTAGACAAGCCAAAGTCTGGGGCGGCGCTATTAGCCGTTGCCCTTGCTGGTGCCTTTTTCAGCCGCGCGTGGCCGGGTCTGATCCCAATATTGTTTGCCTTGTTGTTTGCGATTCACCCCAGAAGTGGCTTATGGCAAAAGCGCCACTACATTTTAGGTGCGATTGTGCTTGCAAGCGCCGTCATCACAACCTGGTGGACGCTCGCCACGCGCGCAGACCCCGATTGGATTGAAGCCTGGCGCTACTGGAACACGACCCGCCTTGGCCTACCAGAGTTTGAAGTTGCCCTGCGCCCGCTGCGCGATTTACCCTGGTTTCTTTGGCCCATTTGGCCCTTGGCCTTGCTCGCGGTTTGGCAGTGGCGGCGCTGGATCACAGCCCCTCACATCTGGTTGCCTTTGGCTTTTCTGTTTGGGGTATTGCTCACACTGCCCGCGCTACAAGAGCCCGGCGAACCCGAATATGTTCTATTTGTCATGCCTTTAGCCGTGCTGGCTGCATTTGCACTACCCACGATGCGACGCGGTGTGATCAATGCACTCGACTGGTTTGCCTTGATGTGCTTCTCGGTCACAATCGTTTGTGTGTGGGTCGGCTGGTTCGCCCTGCACTTTGGTATTCCCAAACAAATCTCTTTGAATATCGCTCGACAAACCGTTGGTTACGAGCCACAGCTTTTATGGTGGCCCGTCGTTGCGGCTGCGCTGGTCACACTTTGTTGGATTGCGCTGATAGTCTGGCGCCTGCGGTTACGTCCCGCCGTGCTCTGGCGTGGCTCACTGCTGTGCGCTTCGGGCGTCACACTAACCTGGCTACTTTTGGTGTTGCTTTGGTTACCCGCGCTTGATTATGTGCGAAGCTATCGCCCCATGTCAGGGCAAGTCAAACAAGCTCTCGCGCTTGCGGTCGCAAACTCTGGGCAAGCAAGTTGTTTGCGTGCGCAAGGCTTATCGCTGGGGCCGCGCGCCTCGCTCTATGTGTTCGACGGCATTACCTTTACGTATGACTCGCGTTGTCCCTTCGTGCTGCTTCAAACCACACTGACGCAAATCGAAGATGGCTCAGCGGGTTACAGCGATGTCGCAAAAGTGTTGTGGCAAGGCTCGCGTGGTGCTGATCGCTATGACCGTTATCGACTGCTGCGCATCTCAATCCAATGACCACCTTACCTGCTGTGCCTAGATCTCGCCAAGCGACCTTGATCGCGATTCTGAAGCAATCTTGGCCTGTGCTGATCAGTTCGTGGGCAGGCATGGCCTTTGGCGTACTCGACACAGCAATGACAGGCCACGCGAGCCCAACCGACCTGGCGACGATGGCACTCTCAATCGCCATCTATATCACTGTCTTTATCGGGTTGATCGGCGTCATGCACGCCTTGATTCCGATCCAAGCGCAGCACTTCGGCGCTGGCGAGCTAAAAAAAGTCGGGCAAGTTTGGGGTCAAGGCGTTTGGGTGTCACTACTGCTCTCGGTCGTTGGCGGCGTTGTCATGCTTTTTCCGGATGTCTGGCTCAGCTTCTCGGGTGAAATTGCGCCCGAAGTGCGTGCCAGCGTACATCACTACCTGTGGGCCCTTACCTTTGGCCTGCCTGCTGCGCTGATGTTTCGCACCATCTATGGCTTGGCAAACGCGGTATCTCGACCCAAGCTCGTCATGAGTCTAAATTTGGTCGGCATCGCGCTGAAAGCGTTTTTAAACTGGCTGTTGATTTTTGGTAACTGGGGCCTGCCTGCGCTTGGCGCAACTGGCGCAGGGATTTCGTCGGCCATTGCGTTTTGGATCACACTTTTGCTCGGACTTTGGGTTGTGCTGCGCCAACCCTTTTATCGTAAATTTCATTTAACCCTTGGTGCGCCCGATTTAAAAAGTATCGGCACAATTTTAAAGCTTGGCCTACCCATGGGCGGGTCGTACCTCGTTGAGGTCTGCGCCTTCACATTTATGTCGTTGCTGGTCGCCCAAGAGGGCATTGCGGCCATCGGTGGGCACCAGGTGATGTCCAACCTGGCGGCTCTGGCCTACATGATGCCGATGTCGATTGGTGTAGCCACCGCAGCCCTCACCGCCCAGGCGATTGGCGCTCAACAAATTTACCAGGCCCACCGCACCAGCATGATGGGGCTCGTGGTCGGGCTGTATGGCGCGATCATCACCGCACTGGCCTTGTACTTTGGCCGCGAACTCATCGTCGCGGCTTATACAAGTGATCCAGCTGTTGCACGCGTTGCGTTGTCGCTGCTTGTTTTGCTGCCCTTCTTTCATCTTGTTGATGCGATGCAGTGCATTAATAGTTATTTGTTGCGGGCCCACAAAATCGCTTTTGTGCCAATGCTTTTACAAACCTTTGCCTTAATGGTGGTTGGCTTGCTAGGTGGTTGGTGGATGGGATTTGGCCCCGGCAAAAGCTTGCTTGAACCCCTGCGCAATCAACTACTGGCGGGTTCGCCTGCTGGAGCAGGCAGCATGTGGCTCATGGCCACCATCGGGCTGGCAACGTCAACAGTGCTGCTGCACTGTTGGTACAGAATTATCATTCGCAAAAAACTTCACGAAGCTAAAACACCAGTTTAAGGGCTGCGCACGATGCCCCCACAGGGCATCGGCCTGTGTACGAGGGCACTTAGGCACTTAGGCACTTAGGCACTTAGGCACGTCGGCACTTAGGCACCCGTTGCTTGAGACACACGGTCGGGCCAGCACCCAAGGCAGCCTTGTGTTAGATTTTGATGAAGTGTTCGCGGTAATACTTGAGCTCATCAATTGACTCATAGATATCTGCAAGGGCCTCGTGCTTACTGCGCTTTTCAAAGCCTTTTAGTAGCTCAGGCTTCCAGCGCCGCGCAAGCTCTTTGAGCGTGCTAACGTCGATCGTGCGGTAATGAAAAAATTGCTCAAGCTTGGGCATGTAATTAAACATAAACCGTCGGTCTTGGCTGACGGTGTTACCACAGAGCGGTGACTTACCAGCTGGCACATATTGGGCCATGAAGGTGATCAGCTGATGTTCGGCGTCAGACTCTGAAAGCGTCGAGGCTTTGACGCGATCAATTAAGCCGCTTTTGCCATGTGTCGATTTGTTCCAGCTATCCATCGCGTCGAGCAAACTATCGGGCTGGTGAACCACAAGCACCGGGCCCTCAGCCACAATCGTGAGGTCGTGCTCAGTGATGACCACCGCAACCTCAATGATGCGTTCTTTTTCAGGATCAAGCCCGGTCATTTCCATGTCGAGCCAAACCAGACGAAATTCGTTTGGATGCGGCTTGGTGGTTTGCTTGGTTGCAGCCTGCGCGCGAGTGTTAGCCATATAATCAATCCGATGAAACCTTGATTTTCTCACACACGGCCTTTTGGCCAACAGGTCTTATGCTGACACTTTTATTTGTTGTTTTTTTGCTGGCGATGGTTGGTATACGGTTATGGCTCGCGAATCGTCAAATCAGGCATGTGCTGTCGCATCGATCCGAGGTGCCCGCCGAGTTTGCCACTCGGATTGGCTTGGCAAGTCATCAAAAGGCGGCAGACTACACGACGGCACGCGTGCGCCTCGGTATGCTTGAGTTAGTGTTTGATGCTGCAGTATTGGTGGGTTTAACGTTGTTAGGCGGCCTGCAAACAATTGATCTTTGGGTCAGCTCGTTGACCACCCATGACTTATTCAGGCAGGTGTTACTCATTGTTGTCGTCAGCGTGCTGCTAGGTGCCCTTGGTTTGCCCTTTTCAATTTATCGGCAATTTAAGCTCGAAGCCAAGTTTGGCTTTAACCGTACAACCCCCGGGCTGTTTGTCAGCGATATGTTTAAAGGGCTTTTATTAGGCTTGGTGCTTGGGCTACCCCTACTGTCCGCCGTGTTGTGGTTGATGGCTGAGGCAGGCACCTATTGGTGGCTTTGGGCCTGGGGGCTCTGGTCCGGTTTTAACTTAGTGGTGCTGTTTATTTTTCCGACATGGATCGCGCCCTTTTTTAATAAGTTCACCCCACTCACCGACGAAACCCTTGCCAGCAGTATTCGCGCCCTCGCCCAACGCTGCGGCTTTGCGTTAAATGGTTTGTTTGTCATGGACGGCTCAAAGCGTTCAGCACATGGCAACGCGTACTTCACTGGATTTGGTCAAGCGCGCCGCATTGTATTTTTTGACACCTTACTGGCGCGCCTCACACCCGACGAAATAATCGCCGTTTTGGCGCACGAACTGGGTCACTTTAAACACAATCACATTCTGAAGCGACTCGTCTTCAGTTTTGCCGGCGCCTTGTTCTTTTTTGCGATCCTTGGCTGGATCGCACAGCAAAGTTGGTTCTATACCGACTTGGGCGTGATCCCACAGCTTGGGGGGCGTAACGATGGCATGGCCCTGTTACTCTTTTTTATGGTGATCCCCGTTTTCACTTTTGCGCTAACACCGTTGTTTAGCTGGTTTTCTCGTAAAGACGAATTTCAAGCCGATTACTTTGCCACCCAGCAAAGCTCGGCCGAGCAACTGGTGTCAGCACTGATCAAACTGGTCGACGATAACGCCTCAACATTGACCCCAGACCCGATCCATTCGGCGTTTTATGATAGTCACCCTCCTGTAGCGATTCGCATTCGACAGCTACTCGCGTCATGACCGCGCGCACGCAGGGACGCGTCATTGCAGCGCATGGCCGACATTACACGGTCGAACTGCAAGACGGGTCTCTGATCAAGTGTTTTCCGCGCGGTAAAAAAAATGAGGCGACCGTGGGTGACTATGTTGTGCTCACCCGTCAGGGCTTGGACGAGGGTTCGCTCGAAGCGGTCTTACCACGCAAAAATTTATTATTCAGGTCAGATGAAAACCGTAGTAAACAGTTTGCGGCCAACGTAGACCAACTGTTAATTGTGATTGCAGTGGCGCCAGCGTTTTCAGATGATCTGCTTGGTCGCGCCCTCGCCGGCGCTTGGTCAGCCGGTATTACACCAATCATTTTGCTCAACAAGGTAGACCTGCTTGAGGGGTTACCTGCCGCGCGCGCCAGGCTTGCACCTTTTTACAACCTGGGTGTCAAAATTATGGACATCTGCGCACAAGATTCGGCGCAAGTGATGTCTACCATCTTGCCCTTGTTAACCGCAAAAACTTCATTGCTGTTAGGACAAAGCGCAATGGGAAAATCCACCTTGCTCAACACCTTGGTGCCGCTGGCTTTAGCGGCCACGCGCGAGCATTCGGTGGCGCTGGGCGCGGGTAAGCATACGACCACTAGCACCCGCTTGTATCACCTGCCAGACGCCGGGGGCGATTTAATTGATTCTCCTGGCTTTCAAGGGTTTGGCTTGCTGCACCTTGATCGAGAAGAAATCGAGCGCGGGTTTCCTGAGTTCGACGCGCATATCCCAGCATGTCGATTTTACAACTGCACGCATCAGCGCGAACCAAACTGTGGGGTGCTTGCTGCGTTGGCGCGACACGAAATCGATGCTGGTCGCCATGCGTTGTATGTGCGGCTTGTTCAAGCCAAAGCCGAACACGAATCGTATTGAGCCTCGCTGCGACGTGTTAAAGAAGCATCTCTACGCAGCACGACAATGTGCCTTGAGGCAACTCTTCGAATTTGCGTGCACACCGACTGCTTTTCACAAAACAACCGCTAGCTTGACGCGGCCGCCTCAGACAGTACCTGACACATCCCAAGCAACATCGCTGCAGTCGCGCCCCAGATAAAAAACTGTTGATACGGGATCGAGTAATACTGCCGCAAGCCACCATCGGGCAAATGCGCTTGATGAAACCGATAGTTCGCGGGGTCTGTCAAAAAGGCCAACGGCACTTCAAATACTTCGGCCACCTCAAATGCATCGGGTGCCAGGATAAAGCCTGGACGCACCAAGGCAGTCACTGGGTTAATCGCAAACCCCGTGCCGGTGATGTAACGCGGCAAGCCGCCTAAACACTCAATATGCTCACGCAACAAGCCGGTTTCTTCTTCGGTCTCGCGTAGGGCAGTGTCTTGCACATCAACGTCGCTTGCCTCGCAACGCCCACCCGGAAAGCTAATTTGCCCCGCATGATCGTTTAAGTGGGCCGTACGCTGGGTTAAAAGCACCGCCAAGCCCTCAGGACGCATGACGATTGGTACCAGAACAGCCGCTTCGACGGGTGTCCCCTCGCGCCCTGGCATCCGTCGCAGCGACTCGTTGGGTATATCCAGCGGACGTTCAATATTTTTAGACAATACCGAGCGTAACCACTCGGGATTTAAGTGCGTAGAGGGTACCGCGCCAAACTTTAAAGACGATGGTACCCAAGGCTGGGTCATCGGATCAAACGAGGGACGGGTTGGCGCACGTCGAACGCGCGGACTTTCAGGGGGTGTGGCAGACATAACAGCGAATAGTTTCCAGGCAGAGATTGACTCCTTTTTAACAGAATGTGCCCAAACTCGGACCGCAGCCAATCTAGTCGTTACCCATTCATTGAACCCTAACCATAAAAAAAGCACCCTTTCGGGTGCCTTTTTATCGGAACTGTAAAACCTGAGGATGGCCTACGCGGTCACAACAGGCGCAGTTACAACAGGCGCAGTTACAACAGTTTTGCGAACCAGTTTTTCTTTGATACGGGCCGACTTGCCTGAGCGATCGCGCAGGTAATAAAGCTTGGCGCGACGCACATCACCACGACGTTTCACTTCGATCGAGGCGATTTGAGTAGAATAAAGTTGAAATGTACGCTCGACGGCTTCGCCAGAAGAAATCTTGCGAACGATGAACGATGAGTTCAGGCCACGGTTGCGGCGGGCAATTACAACGCCTTCAAAGGCCTGGGCACGCTTACGAGCACCTTCAACCACATTGACGCTGACAATCACAGTATCGCCAGGGGCGAACTGCGTGACGGGTTTACCGCCGGTGAGGCGAGCAATTTCTTCTTGCTCAAGAATAGCGATTAGGTTCATATGAACTCCAAATCATCTTGCTCTCGGTGATTTCACCAGTGCACTACAACCATCGCCGTCACAACAGCGGTGACAACAGTTGAGGCTTGGATCGGTATTGTTTGACGTGCGCCTGACCTATTCAGGAGCCGCTACCGGGCAGAGGATGCGTTAACAAAGCCATTGATTTTACAACACTTTTGGTTGGCTGGCACGCTTTGCTTTGGCCATGCGCTTTGCTTAACCGGTTTGAAGCCTCAAAACCCAGCGGCATTACCGATCAACAATACGGCAGGGATCATGGCAACCCAGAAGGACAGTAAAAGGATGTCAGACAACATGCCTTTGGCACTTGGTACACCCTGACGAGCGGCTGAAGATGCAAACGATGGTGCAAAATGAGGACGTGGGGCTTGCTGTGAAGTAGATTGACGCATGGTGGGGCTCCTGTTGTAAGTTAGCAATGCACTGCGTTAAGTAACCACCCCCGACCGAATGAACGACCCAGGGTGGTTGCCGGGGACCTAGAACCGGCAAAACTGTTTGGTTAGTAACCATAAACAGTACTGTACACGTATACAGTACTGTTTGCAAACACAGTTGTTAGAAATGGCTGTTTTTTTGCAACAACCATGAAACGTCACTTCAGGCGCGATGCGCCGCGCTGTGCTAATTTTCGATCTTCTCAAAAACTTTTTGCCTGACTCGCGCCATGACAAACTTCACCTCTAGCCACGCCCTGTTTAAAGTGTTCTCTGACTACGGCATGGATCGACTTTTTTTGGTGCCAGGCGAAAGCTATCTGGGGCTGCTCGACGCGCTGGTGGATTTTCCGGCGATAGATGTCGTCACGTGCCGCCACGAGGGCGGAGCGGGCTACATGGCCGTCGCAGACGGCCGTTTGACCCGTCGCCCTGGCCTCGCGCTCGTCAGCCGTGGTCCGGGGGCGTCAAATGCCACGATTGCCGTGCATACCGCGCAGCAAGACGCTGTGCCAATGATATTGGTCATTGGCCAAATTGCTGCGCGTGATTTGCGTCGTGAAGCATTTCAAGAAATCGACTATCAAAAAATGTTTGGCTCGATCGCAAAATGGGTATTCGAGTGCACGGCGCCCGAGCAAATTGCACAGGCGGCCTTCAAAGCCATTCGGATGGCGACCTCGGGAGTACCGGGCCCAGTCGTGTTAGTGCTGCCCGAAGACATCCAACAGCAGACTGTGCCTGAACCGACGTTCAAACAGCGCCCCCACGTGTTTGGCTTGCCGCCCGCCGACACCCTTTCAGAGATTGTTGAACAGCTCAAAGCGGCACACCACCCCGTTGTCATTGCGGGAGGAGTCTTTGATTGCCCGGGTGGTCGTGAAGCGTTGGCAGCCTTTGTTCACCACTGGCAGTTGCCGACGATGGTGTCCTTTAGGCGTCATGACATTTTTGCAAACGATGATCCGCTTTTTGTGGGTGACTTGGGGCTATCAAACCCCGCCGCTCAAATGGCGACGTTACAAACCAGTGATTTCATTCTTGCCTTGGGTACCCGCCTAGGAGACATCACGACGCAAAACTATCAGTTTCCGGCGTATGCACAGGCAACACAAACACTGTTGCACTGTTACCCAGATTCGCGCGTGGTCAGTTGGGATACCGTCGCAGATTATCCGTTAGTGTGCGACCCCGTTGCGTTGGTTCAGGCTTTAACACAAGGTGCTGCGCCGGCAGTAAGCACTGTCAGGGTGAGCTGGCTCGAAACACTTCGACAGCACTCTCAGTCTTGGGCCGCGTGGCCGTCACGCCAAGCAAAAAAAGGTGTGAACTTTACCGAAGTCGTGCGTGCGCTCATGGCGCATGCATCGCTTGACACCACCATTTGTCTGGACGCTGGCACGTTTGCAGCGCCTGTCTATCGTCACTTCACATTCAGAACGGGGCAGCGCTTAATGGCGCCCCTAGCAGGCGCCATGGGTTACGGTACACCGGCAGCAGTAGCCTGCGCCTTACGCGAACCGACTCGCACCACAGTTTGTATCGTTGGGGATGGCGGTTTTTTAATGACCGGCAACGAAATGATTTTGGCTGTTGAGCGCAACCTGCCGATTATTTTTATCGTTTCAAACAACGCCAGCTACGGCTCAATTCGCCTGCATCAAGAGCGGGGCTATCCGGGGCGCGTGAGTGGCACCTCGCTTTTCAATCCCGACTTCCATGACCTGGCCCGCAGCTTTGGCATGGTTGCAGCACGCATCACCCAAAAAGAAGAAATCGATGCCGTCATTCAGGCAGCCTTCAAGACGAAGGCGCCGATTCTGATTGAGGTCAATACGAGTTTAGATGCGATGCTACCTTAGCTGATTGGCGTGAGTGTGTGAAGTACCAGGCCTGGGTCAGCTCATATCCCTCACACCGTTAAGTCAGAACGCGTTAGCGCTTCGGTCATCACTGCCCCCTGAGACAGCGCCAGGTTGAGTGCCTGCACACGCGGCAAAATCGACCCAGCGTAAAACACCGCTGTCGCGAATTTATTTTGCGTAAAAGGTGTACCAAGCGACTCGCGTTGCGCTGCGCTGCAGACCAAGGCTGCCCGTGCAAGATGCCAACCACCCAACACATAGCCGGTCAACATCAAATAGGGAACGCTACCCGCGTAGACCGCTCGAATATCGGATTTGGCATGATCAAGAATATATTGCACTGCGCTTTCATAGGCCTGAACGGCAAGTTTTAAATTGGCACGGATCAAGTTCAAACCAGCCACGTTTTCAGGCCGAGCCAACGCAGCTTCAGTGTCGAGCGCAAGCAGCGTTTGTTGCATTGAGCGCACTAAGCCTAAAGCGGTCGCACCGGCATCGCGCAACGTTTTACGCCCAACTAAATCATTGGCTTGAATCGCCGTGGTGCCCTCATAGATTGTCAAAATGCGCGCATCACGATAAAACTGTGCTGCGCCGGTCTCTTCGATAAAGCCCATACCACCATGCACCTGGATACCTAACGAGGTCACTTCTAGTGCACATTCAGTCGAAAATCCTTTCACGACCGGCACTAAATAATCATATAAAGCTTGGTTGGTACGACGCACCTCAAGATCAGCATGTTCAAGGCTTAAGTCGTCAGCCACGGCCGCTACGCAAGCAATTGCGCGCGCAGCCTCAGTCAAACCACGCATCGTCGACAACATACGTTGTACGTCTGGGTGTTGCACGATCGGAACCGCAGCCGCAGAGCCCTCAATAGCGCGACTTTGTACACGATCACGCGCATACGCGCGCGCTTTTTGGGTTGCCACCTCGCTCACGCCAATACCCTGTATACCCACGCCAAAACGCGCTGCATTCATCATGATAAACATGTACTCAAGGCCACGATTTTCTTGGCCAACCAGCGTACCGACGGCACCAGCACCGACCTCGCCTTTTTCATCGCCAAACAGCAATACAGCAGTCGGACTACCGTGAATCCCTAGCTTATGTTCGATTGATGCGCACCAGACGTCATTGCGCGCACCCAACGAGCCATCGTCGTTAACCAACACCTTGGGCACGACAAACAGCGACAGCCCTTTGACACCGGGTGGCGCATCAGCCATACGCGCAAGCACCAAATGCACAATGTTTTCAGCTAAATCATGCTCACCAAAGGTAATGTAAATTTTTTGACCAAACAGGCGATACGTGCCATCCGCTTGCGCGACCGCACGCGTTGTGACCAATGACAAATCAGAACCGGCCTGCGGCTCTGTCAAATTCATCGTGCCCGTCCATTTACCCTGCACTAAGGCTTCGATATATAGCTTTTGTTGTTGCGCAGAGCCTGACAACAACAAAGCCTCAATGACACCATCGGTCAGCAACGGGCACAACGAAAACGCCAGGTTGCCCGCGTTTAGATTTTCGGTTGTTGCACAGGCCAACACTTTGGGCAGGCCCTGCCCGCCCCACTGCTCTGGATGGCGCAACCCTTGCCAGCCACCCTCAACAAATTGTTTAAACGCCCGATGATATGAGGCGGGCATCGTTACGACGCCGTCGGCGTAGGCTGGCGGGTGCTGATCGCCATCCCAATTGGTCGGTGCCACGACTTCAGCTGTGAATTTGGCATTCTCTTGCAGCACGGCCTCGATCAAGTCAGGTCCAAGCGCCGAAAAAGCTGGCAGCTTCAACAGCTCAGGTAAGCCTGCAAGATGCTCAAATACAAAGCGAAAATCATCTACTGGGGCGCGATACGTCATCAAACTCACCTCGATAAGAGCTAAAACAAAACCCCGTCACAGGGACGGGGTCAGGAGACTCACTCTGCCATGCTTAAGTGAAGCTTACAGAGCGGCCACAAGTTCAGGGACGGCCTGAAACAAATCAGCTACCAAGCCATAATCGGCAACACCAAATATTGGCGCTTCGCCATCTTTGTTAATAGCAACAATAACCTTTGAATCTTTCATACCGGCCAAGTGCTGAATCGCGCCAGAAATTCCAACCGCCACATAAAGTTGAGGCGCCACGATTTTGCCAGTTTGACCAACCTGCCAGTCATTGGGCGCGTAACCTGCGTCAACAGCGGCTCTTGAGGCGCCCATCGCCGCACCAAGTTTGTCAGCCAGTGGATCCAAGATTTTAAAATTCTCGGCACTGCCCATGCCACGCCCACCTGATACCACCATTTTGGCACCCGCAAGCTCTGGACGATCGTTTTTGGCGACTTCGCGACCAACGAAGGTAGACAAGCCTGCCGACTCAGCTGCCGCAATCGTTTCGACCGAAGCGCTGCCACCCTCGGGAGCTGCATCGAACCCCGTTGTGCGCACTGTAATCACTTTTACCGATTCGTTGGACTGAACGGTTGCAACGGCGTTGCCAGCGTAAATTGCGCGCTGAAAAGTATCTGGCGAATCGACTGCTTGAATTTCAGAAATTTGCGCAACATCCAGGCAAGCTGCAACGCGTGGTGAAACGTTTTTACCAGACGCTGTCGCTGCAAACAGAATATGACTGTAACCGCTGGCTAATGCCAACACTTGCTGCGCGACATTTTCAGCAAGGCCATCGGCTAAAGCAGGCGATTCGGCCAACAACACCTTTGAGACGCCTGTGATTTTTGCCGCGTGATCGGCCACCGCGCGCGCATTGGCGCCAGCCACCAACACGTGAATATCGCCGCCAATTTTGGCTGCGGCTGCCACAACATTATGGGTGGCACCTTTTAATTGAACATTATCGTGTTCAGCGATGACTAGTATTGACATAATTACACCACCACCTTTGCTTCGTTTTTGAGTTTATCAACCAGTGCCGCAACGTCTTTCACTTTAATCCCCGCCGAGCGTGCTGAGGGTTCAACCACCTTCAGTGTTTTTAAACGAGGCGCCACGTCAACACCCAAAGATTCGGGCGTCACAGTGTCGAGTTGTTTTTTCTTGGCCTTCATGATGTTAGGCAAGGTCACGTAACGTGGCTCATTGAGACGTAGATCTGTTGTGACAATTGCAGGCAGTTTTAGTTCTATTGTTTCGAGCCCACCGTCGACTTCACGTGTAACCCGAGCAACACCCTCACCAAGTTCGATTTTGCTGGCAAAAGTCGCTTGTGACCAGCCCAGCAGGGCAGCGAGCATTTGACCCGTTTGATTTGAGTCATCATCAATGGCTTGCTTGCCCAAGATGATCAATTGGGGCTGTTCTTTCTCGGCCAACACTTTGAGTAATTTAGCAACAGCTAAGGGCTGCAACTCGACATCAGTTTGCACCAGGATGCCACGGTCGGCGCCAATTGCCATCGCAGTACGCAAGGTCTCTTGACACTGCGCCACGCCGCAGGACACGGCGATGATCTCAGAGGCGGCACCCTTTTCTTTTAAACGGGTCGCTTCTTCGACCGCAATCTCGTCAAAGGGGTTCATCGACATCTTAACGTTTGCAATATCAACGCCCGTATGGTCAGACTTCACACGCACTTTAACGTTGTAGTCTACGACGCGCTTAACAGGAACAAGCACTTTCATCCAACGATCTCCAGATATTAAAAATACAACTCAATCGGGTCTCGCGCCCGACAATCAACCTCTGATTCTACCGGAACTCGCGCTATGACTCACGCAATCGGTATGATATCGACTGATTTCACAAGGAAATACCCATGCTTTGCCCTCGCCGCTTGGTTTTACTCAGTTTGCTGACCACGCTACTCTTTGGCTGTGCCTCGCCTCCCTCTCAGACGGACAAGGCCTCTGCAATTGACGCAAACACGACAACCGGCACGACTTCAAACACCGCTTCAGGCAACACGGCAGGCTCTGGCTCAGTGGGATCCGGCGGCACGATCGCTAGCGGCTCTGCAAGTGCGAGTAGCCGCTTTGACCCGAGCTCACGCCCGCAAACCGAAAGCGCCCGCCGCGCAACCATAAAACGCTTTGGGGTCGACTTAGCCACACAACGCAACCTGTCAGAATCTAAGGTACTGACGCTGCTCGACGAAGCGCGTTATAACCCTACGGTTGCTCGCATTGTGGCGCCCGCCGCACCCGGTCAACCTCGCGCGCCGCGCAGTTGGGCCACCTATCGGGCGCGTGTTGTCGAACCGATTCGTATCTCTCAAGGCCAAGCCTATATGCAACAGTATGCGGCCGAGCTTGATCGCGCCACTGCGCGTTATGGGGTACCACAAAATATCATTGCCGCCATTATTGGGGTCGAAACTCTATACGGCAAAAGCCAAGGCACTTTTCGCGTTCTTGACTCTTTGACCACGCTTGGCTTTGACTACCCCGATGCCTCAAGGCCGGACCGCGCTGAAATGTTTCGCGGTCAGCTCGCAGACCTAATCGAGCTGGACTTGACGGGCCGTGTTGACGCCAGAACCTTAAAAGGATCGTTTGCAGGCGCCGTCGGCATCCCGCAATTTATGCCAGGCAGTATCAAGCGCTTTGCCGTCAGTGCACGCGGGGCTCAAGATATCAATCTCAGTGGCAACATGGCCGATGCGATTGCTTCGGTCGCAAATTTTTTAGTTGAACACGGCTGGCAACGAGGCTTGCCGATTTTTGTTCCGGTCAGGCTACCGGCCTCAGCCGATAAGCTTGTAGACGGAGGGTTAAAGCCAACCCTTGACTGGCCCCAGTTGCAAGCGGCCGGGGCTAAGTTTGCCCCCGGAGCAAAAGAGGCGCCTTGGATGCGCGCCGCGCTTGGTGTGATCGACCTGCCTGAAGACAATGCGGGCACAGTTGAACTACGTACGGCTACGCAAAACTTTTTTACGATTACCCAATACAACCGCAGCTACTTTTATGCGGCTTCAGTGGCCGATTTGGCGCAAGCCCTGGCCGATCATTAACATCCTCGGTCTATCCCAAAAGGGTATCTGCGACAAATAACTGCTCGACCTATCCTCGAAGGCTGTCCGTAACTGTCGTTAAACTTGCGGATCGAATAGGCCGGTCGAAAGGTAACGGTCGCCGCGATCGCAAACAATAAAGGCAATGGTGGCGTTGCGCGCCGTTTCAGAGACGCGTAACGCCGCTACCAAGGCACCTGCGGCTGATACACCGGCGCAGATGCCTTCTTCGGCTGCCAAGCGTCGCGCCATGTTTTCAGCATCTTTTTGTTCGATCGATTCGAACTGGTCCACTAGCGTCGGGTCATAAATAGCAGGTAAGTAAGCCTCAGGCCATTTTCGGATACCTGGAATCTGCGAACCCTCTGCAGGCTGGGCACCCACGATAGTGATCGCCGGATTTTTTAATTTTAAATAGCGGCTCACACCCATAATCGTACCGGTGGTGCCCATGGCGCTGACAAAATGTGTGATCTCGCCCCCAGTTTGATCCCAAAGCTCTGGGCCCGTCGTTTTGAAATGCGCCAACGGGTTGTCTGGATTCGCGAACTGGTCAAGCACCTTACCCTGCCCTTGCGCTTGCATTTTGGTCGCAAGATCACGGGCAAGCTCCATGCCACCACCGCTCGCGGGCGTCAAAATGAGTTCAGCTCCGTACGCCGCCATTGACGCCCGACGCTCAACTGAAAGATTATCGGGCATGATTAAAATCATTTTGTAACCACGCATCGCAGCGGCCATTGCCAGAGCAATACCCGTATTGCCACTTGTAGCCTCGATCAAGGTGTCGCCTCGCTTGATTTCACCGCGGGCCTCGGCACCCAAAATCATCGCCAGCGCTGGACGGTCTTTAACCGACCCAGCTGGGTTGTTACCCTCAAGCTTACCCAACACAATATTGCCGCGCTCTTGGGCGATCTTTGAGGGTAGCCGCTGCAGACGCACAAGTGGTGTGTTGCCCACGGCCTGTTCAACGCTTGGATATGTTTTCACTTTTGACTCCGTAGCCCATCGCCATCGAGAGCGAGGGGTATCAAAGCAACGATCATACCAAAGGCAAAACGAGACGCAGGCACCAAGCGCTGGCACGCCCTCAATGTGGGGGCGAGGTCTCGATCAGCGGCGTCGCAACCTCGGCAGGCGGGACGCCCCGACCGCGCACACCTTGTGAACCAACGCTTTGCACCTTTGTCGACACGACACCTGAGGCGCGCCCTGACTCTGACACGCGTAAGCCTGCCGCCTGTAAGGCCTGTAGCCGCTTAGGGCCGATCCCTCGCACCCGGTCTGACAAATCTTCGAGCGACTCAAACGGGCCCGCACGATTACGCTCTTGCACAATGATCTGTGCGGTGCGCGGGCCCACGCCACGCAAATCTTTGAGTTGCTCAGCGCTCGCCGTATTCAACTCGAGCGCCTGAGCCGATAACCCGACCCCAACTCCGGCCAGGAGAGCCGCGACGCGGGAGGGTCGAGCCAAACGATTTCCTGCTTGATGAGCAAACGGAAACGACCAGCGCCCTTTGGGGCGCTCGGTCTGCTTTTGGGGATGGACTAATGATTGTTCAGACGCCAAAGGCACTGCAACAGTCGAATCAAGAAAAGGGTTCATGGGTGCCTCTTAAAGGATGACACGAACCAGCGGATGGCCAACTACAGCCACCACTGTCGCACCGTCATCTTGAGGTTTTTTGTGGCGATTACGAAGTCAACGACAAAGCAATATCCACTCGTACTTTGCCTACTGCACAAACACTCAACCGTACTTGATCACAAAAAAACACCGCTCTCAAATTCGCACGAATAGAAGGACTTTTATTGGCGCCTACCTTTGCACGGGCCGATTTATTGCGCGCCAGCACTCGCCTCATGCAGCGCACGAACATACTCGGCCACACCTGTTTGCACATCACGCATTTCGGCCTTGTAACCTGCAGCCCGCAGCGCAGAGATGTCAGCCTGGGTGTAGCTTTGATAGCGGCCTTTCAGATCTTCAGGAAACGCCACATAGCGCAACGAACCGTGCCTAACGAGTTCTTCGAGCGACATAGGTGCCTGCCCGCGCAGCGTGCGCATGGTATTGACAACGGCACTCGCCACGTCGTTAAACGGCTGCGCCCGCCCAGTTCCGCAATTAAAAATCCCGGACACGTCTGGATGATCCAGAAAATGCAAATTGACGTCGACGACATCGTGTACAGAGATAAAGTCTCGCAGCTGCCCACCATCGGCATAGCCATCCCAGCCACCAAACAAGCGGACATGGCCCTCGTCGATAAACTGATTCATGTTGTGAAACGCTACCGAAGCCATTCGCCCTTTATGTTGTTCTTGGGGGCCATACACGTTGAAGTAACGCAAACCGACAACCTGCGCAGTGAGCGAAGCCATGCGAGCACGCAACACTTGGTCGAACAAAAACTTTGAGTAGCCGTACACATTTAGCGGCTTTTCGTTTTCGAGCGCCTCGGCGTAGTGTGGGCCCGCGCCATAGACCGCTGCCGAAGAGGCGTACATCAACGGTACTTTGTGCGCCTGACAGTACTCGAATAACTCAAGGGTGACGCGATAATTATTATCCATCATGAACTGACCATTACGCTCGGTCGTATCCGAGCAAGCCCCCTGATGAAACACCGCACGCACACCCGGTAAAAACCCATCGATCACGCCGCGACGAAACTCGTCTTTATGCATGTAATCGCTGATTTGACCACCCACAAGGTTGACGAATTTATCTCCGTCCGTCAGGTCATCGACCGCTAGGATGTTTGTGAGGCCCCGGCGATTTAAGCCACGAATGATATTGCTGCCAATAAAGCCAGCCGCGCCTGTGACAACAATCATGCAAGTTCTCCGGCAGTTACTGTAGAAGTTCCTAGTTTACCTACGACGATTCCGCCAGCGCGATTCGCCCAGCGCATCGCCTCAGGCCAATCGACCCCGATAGCACGCATGACCGCAAGCGTCGCCAGCACAGTATCACCCGCACCAGACACATCAAACACTTCATGCGCCTGCGCATCGACATGATCACTGCCGGTTTCGGTAAAAAGTGTCATGCCTTGCTCTGAACGAGTCACTAATAATGCCTCGAGCTCAAGTTGATCGCGCAAACCTTGCGCGCGCTCTGCCAAATCTGCCTCGCTCGACCAATGCCCCACTGCTTGCTGCATTTCGCCTCGGTTAGGGGTCACCAGAGTAGCGCCTCGGTACCGCTGATAATCGCTGCCCTTCGGGTCGACCAAGACGGCAATCCCTTGCGCACGCGCTAAAGTAATCAGCGCCTCAACGTGCGCCAGCGCGCCTTTGGCGTAATCAGAAAAAACAACGACGTCGTGCTCAGCGAACAAGGGCGCAACCTGCACCTGTAGCGTGTCAAGCAACTGAGCGGTTGGTTTTTCTTCAAAATCGATTCGTAACATTTGCTGTTGACGCGCCAGCACACGCATTTTAAGGGTCGTGGGGTGTGCGGCATCAGCAATTAAGTGCGCGGTGACACCGACCTCTGCCAGCAACTCGTGAACCCGAGTCGCAGCCTCGTCAACACCCACCAAACCGACCAAGGTGACTTTAGCGCCTAAGGCCACGGCATTACGCGCCACATTGGCTGCACCGCCCAGGCGGTCTTCGCGGCGGGCGACATGCACCACCGGTACAGGCGCCTCGGGTGAAATACGCTCGACTTCGCCAAACCAATAGCGGTCAAGCATGACGTCGCCCACAACCAGCACGCGCGCGCGGGTGGCCGCGTCTTTAGGAAATGTGTTCATTACAGCCCTTCTTTGATCTTCAGCCAAGCTCTTCCATCCTGCGTGGTTTATAGGTTTCCCACGCGTTACAACCTGGGCACTGCCAGTAATAGCGTCGCGCCTGAAAGCCACAACTTCGACAAGTATAACGATCAAGGCGTTGGCTGTGCTTGTTAATCAAACGACGCAACAAGGCCAAATCCGCACCCGGAATCGGGCTTTCAAGCGGTGTTTGGTTTTCAGATGCGTGCGCGAGCTCGGCCTCAAGTAAACGATCAAGTCCTAAAAGCGAAGGATGCGCTTGCAGTGCCCGGCGCGCAAAGGCCCAAGCCACATCGACACCTTGCTGGGCCCGCAGCGCGCGAAACACAACATTAAATAAATCAAGCGAGGGGTATTGTTCGTGATGTGACAGCAACAGGGCCAGACCCTGAGCAGACTCTTGTGTCTGAGAAAAGTTTTGCAACAGTTGTTCGGCTACTAGCCCCGCAAACTCGGGCGACTGTTGAAGCACAGTTTGCAAATACTGTCGTTGCGATAACGTTTGTTGGGCAGAACCCGCGATCGAGGCGTGAATCAGGGCCACGCGAACGCTTGCGGCCGAACCCGAGCCAGCGCCGCTGGCCTTTGCGGCGCGTTCGGCTTGTTGCAAGGCCTCTTGTGCCTGTGCGACCAACGGGGGCTTAGACGCCAGTGCCACCTGCGCCTGTTCACAATGGTAGTGCACCAACTGCGGCACTGGTTCGTCAACCAGTTTTCGCAAACTTTCGACCGCATGAATTGCACGCGCCCAATCATGTTCTGATTCGTAAATACGAATCAATGCTCGCAATGCTGGCAAAGCAAAGCTCGTATCTTTCAAGACCTTGAACGCCTCTTCGGCGCGGTCAAGCATGCCGGCCTTGAGGTAATCTTGAGCAAGCTCATGCTGCGCATGCTCGCGCTGACTGATCGGTAAATCTGCGCGCGACAATAAACTTTGATGCACGCGAATCGCGCGCTCCATTTCGCCACGCCGGCGAAACAAACTACCCAAGGCAAAGTGAAGCTCTGTTGTTTCAGAATCAAGCTTCGCCACCTCAACAAAGGCGTCAATCGCCCGATCAGGCTCTTCGTTAAGCAAAAAATTTAAACCGCGAAAATACGAATCGGGGAGATTACGCGTCTCGGACAAGATCTGCCGAATATCAAAGCGTGCAGCCATCCAACCTAACGCAAACAGCAACGGCACAAAAATCAGCCACCAAGACTCAAAATCCACGCGGTGTTCCTAAGGTCAGATAAAGAGAGCGTAAAGTGTGCTGACACTTACGCCGCAACAAAACTTGCGACATCAAATCGGCGACAAAGGCACGAGGGCGTCAGGCGAAAGCTGTGCGGTGCCAGTTGGGTTCACCGCGGCTTGTATCCGCTCAAGCTCTTTTTTCAAGCGCATCACGTCGCGACGGCGACGGATTGAGCCGGGTACCGTGAGCAACAGCCCGAACAGTGTGCCTAGCACAAAGGTCGAGAGCATCACCACAATCAGCGGCACACTTTGCAGTGCCCACGTGCCATAAAACGTCACACCGACAGGATCGGTATTTTTTAAGGCAAACATCAGGACCGCGACAAAAACAATTAAGCGTAAAGCCCAGACAAGGTAGCGCATGGCTGATGCTCCGAAGTGCAAAAGTTAATTGTAAGCGCCCTGCCGTTTTGGCGCATAAAAAAACCGCCTTTCGGCGGTTTTTCGGTTAAATCAATGGTCTGTCGCACCTGCTGGGTCGGGGCTAGCAGCACCACCATTCAGGTCAACACGTTCACGCAACTCTTTACCGGCCTTGAAGTGTGGCACCTGTTTTCCGGGCACCAATACTTGTTCGCCCGACTTGGGGTTGCGCCCCACGCGTGGAGCACGCTCAGACAACGAGAAACTACCGAAACCACGGATTTCGATGCGTTGACCTTCGGCTAACGCCTCGGTCATGGCATCGAGCACCGTTTTGACGGCGTAATCGGTGTCGCGCGCGGCCAGCTGTGTGTAGCGGGCCGCTAGCGCAGCGATGAGTTCAGACTTAGTCACTGCGGTTATTCAGTGTCGCGAGCCTGATCGAGCTTGGCCTTGAGCAATGCGCCCAAATTGGTTGTGCCCGATGATGCACTCGATTCTGAAATACGCTGCATGGATTCTGCAGTGTCTGCCGTATCGCGCGCTTTGATCGACAACTGGATCTGACGAGTCTTACGATCGACGTTGATAATCATGGCTTCGATATTGTCGCCAGCCTTGATCGCAGTGGTCGCATCTTCAACACGGCCAGAAGAAATCTCAGAGGCGCGCAAATAGCCTTCAACTTCAAGCGACAACGTCACGATAGCGCCCTTTGCTTCGACAGACTTCACGGTGCCAGGTACCACGGCGCCTTTGTCGTAGGTTGCCACGTAATTATTGAACGGGTCACCTTCAAGCTGCTTGACGCCAAGCGAAATCCGCTCTTTGTCGGTGTCGATACCCAAGACGGTCGCGTGAAGCTCGTCGCCTTTTTTGAAGTTACGAACGGCTTCTTCACCGGTTTCAGTCCAAGACAAGTCAGACAGATGCACCAAACCATCAATGCCGCCTGGCAAGCCAACAAACACGCCAAAGTCAGTGATTGACTTGATCGCGCCTGAAACCTTATCGCCACGCTTGAAGTTAGAGGCGAACTCTTCCCAAGGATTTTGACGGCATTGCTTCATGCCGAGTGAAATACGGCGACGGTCTTCGTCGATTTCAAGAACCATGACTTCGACTTCTTCGCCCAAGGTGACTACCTTGCGTGGATCAACGTTTTTGTTGGTCCAATCCATTTCAGAAACGTGTACCAAGCCTTCGATACCAGCCTCGACTTCAACGAATGAACCGTAATCGGTGAGATTCGTGACTTTACCGAACAGACGTGTGTGCTGTGGGTAGCGACGTGCGAGGCCCACCCAAGGATCTTCGCCAAGCTGCTTGACGCCCAGTGACACACGGCTTTTTTCTTGATCAAACTTAAGAACTTTTGCTTCGACTTCTTGACCAACAGCCAAGACTTCAGAGGGGTGACGCACGCGACGCCAAGCCATGTCGGTAATGTGCAACAGACCATCAATACCGCCCAGATCAACGAACGCGCCGTAATCGGTGATATTTTTGACCACGCCCTTAACGATCGAACCTTCTTGCAGGTTTTCGAGCAGTTTCTGGCGATCTTCGCCCATGCTGGCTTCGAGCACAGCGCGACGCGACACCACTACGTTGTTACGCTTACGATCGAGCTTGATGACCTTGAATTCCATGGTCTTGCCTTCGAACGGCGTCGTGTCTTTGACAGGACGCAGATCAACCAGCGAGCCTGGCAAGAAGGCACGGATGCCTGCAGTCATAACAGTCAGGCCGCCTTTGACTTTACCAGTGATGGTGCCAGTGACCAATTCGTTTTTCTCGAGTGATTTTTCGAGTGACAGCCAAGCCGACAAGCGCTTGGCGCGATCACGGGACAACACGGTATCGCCATAGCCGTTTTCGAGCGAATCAATCGCGACAGACACAAAATCGCCGGGTTTGACTTCGAGCTCGCCCTGATCGTTTAAGAATTCTTCAAGAGGAATCAGTGCCTCAGACTTCAGGCCGGCGTTTACAACCACAAAATTATGGTCAATACGCACGACTTCGGCAGAGATGACCTCGCCGGACTTCATATCTTGCTTTTCGATACTTGCTGCAAACATCGCTGCAAAGCTTTCGCCCGCATCGGTTGAGAGTTGTTGAGTTGACATGTGACGGAGATCCAGGTGGCCTTGGGGGCCGGGTAACACACCGTTTAGATTGCAGCAGCTGTGTGCCCGAGCAAAATTTGCCAGACGAACAGCCCCTACGCCTTTACGGGTGGGGTGGGTAAAACCCTTGACCACAGGTCAAGGACGTTTTGCACCGTTTGCTCGATTGTTAGTTGCGACGAATCGACAACGTGTGCGTCTGGTGCTGGTATGAGTGGCGCCACGGCACGTTCAATATCACGTGCATCACGCTCGCGCATATCAGCGACAAGGTCGTCTAGATTAGCAGAAATTCCCTTTTCGATCAACTGCTTACAGCGCCGCTCGGCACGTGCTTGTGCATCGGCTACTAAAAATATTTTCAGTGCAGCGTCAGTGAAAACGATGGTTCCCATATCCCGACCATCGGCCACCAAGCCAGGTGCAACCCGAAACGCCCGTTGCCGCTCAAGTAAAGCCTGGCGCAACGCCGGATTAGGCGCCAGACGTGACGCCAGATTACCGACGTGCTCTTGGCGGATCACCTCTGAGACCTCTAGGCCCAAAAGCGTTACACCTTTGGGATGAAAACGTACGTCAAGTTGTTGTCCGACCCGAGCGACCGCCTGCATATCTTCGGGGTCAACTGCCTGTTGCAACACCGACAAAGCGGTCAGGCGATACAAGGCCCCGCTATCGAGCACGCCCCACCCCAAGGCCGTTGCCACAAGATGGGCAACGGTGCCTTTGCCTGACGCCGTGGGGCCATCAATCGTAATTACTGGGCTGAGCGCGTTCACGTCAACAGCCCCTTGAACACCTCAAAATAGGTCGGAAACGTTTTACTGACGCACCCCGGATCCATGATGCGCACCTTTGCCTGCCCAAAGGCTGCCAGAGAAAAACACATTGCCATGCGGTGATCATCGTAAGTGTGAATTGACGCGTCGCGCCACTGTCCCGCTTCAATCGGCGTGACACACAGCCAGTCGGGGCCACTTTGTACTTGCGCCCCAAGCTTTTGCAATTCGGTTTGCATCGCTGCGATTCGGTCTGTTTCTTTGACCCGCCAGCTGCCAATATTGCGCAAAGTACAGGGCCCATCGGCAAATAACGCCAACATCGCGGCAGTCATCGCGGCATCTGGAATCAAATTAAAGTCGGTGTCAAACGCTTTTAAGCGCTCGCCTTGAGACAAGTCAACGCCGGTTACCTCGATTGAGGCAGCCTCGCGGTGGACGCGTACACCCATCGCCTGCACCGTGTCGGCAAACGCCACATCGCCCTGGATGCTGTCTTGACCCACGCCCAAGACACGAATCGGCCCCAAGCCCAAGGCGCCCATTGCTAAAAAGTAAGACGCTGACGAGGCGTCGCCCTCGACAAAAATCTGGCCCGGCGACTGATAGGCCGCGTGCACTGGCACAATAAACTGCTGCCAACCAACGCGCTCAACTTTTACGCCAAAACGCGCCATCAGGTTTAAGGTAATGTCGATGTAGGGCTTTGAAATTAATTCTCCAAGCACCTCAATCACCAGTGCCCGCCCCGTAAGCGCGACGGCTAAAGGTGCCGCCATCAACACCGCCGTTAAAAACTGACTCGACACGGATCCCTGCACGCGTACGCGCTCGCTCAAGGCGCCAGGTGGGCCGATCTTAAGCGGTGGATAACCCACTTGACCAGCGTAGGTCACGTTCGCGCCCAAGTCGCGCAAGCCATCGACTAAATCCCCAATGGGCCGCTCATGCATGCGCGGCACACCCGACAGACCGTAGTGCCCCCCCATCAGTGCCAGCACCGCTGTCAACGGGCGAATCGCGGTACCGGCATTACCCATAAACAAATCGAGCGGGCCCGCGGCAAACCGAGACACACCTTGCACAGTGACAGAATCGGCAGCGTGACGCGTGACTTTCACGCCGAGTTGTTGCAGCGCATTGAGCATCACCGTCGTATCGTCTGACTCAAGCAAACCATCAATCCGCGTAGAACCCAGCGACAAAGCCGCTAAAAGCAGCACGCGATTTGAGATGCTTTTTGATCCAGGCAGCGCCACGTTGCCTCGCGCGTGCCTGACAGGCGGTAAATCAAGATACGCACCAGCACTCATCATTGCTTGTTCTCCCACGCGCAGCGGGCCTGAGCAGCCAACTCTAGCATCTCTTGGAGGTAGGCGTAATCACCTGCATTTAAGGCATGCTCGGCTCGCTCAAGCACTTTTCGAAAGGTCGCGATCTCGGTTTGCATGGCCTGACGATTCGCCTCAAAAATATCACGCCACATTTCAGGCGATCCTTGTGCAACACGCGTGAAATCTTTAAAACCAGACCCAGCAAGTTCAAGCTTTAACGTGGCGTCATCGCTTTGCGTGAGGTGCTGCATGTACAAAGCCGCTACCCAATGCGGTAAATGACTGATTGCGGCCACCGCTGCATCGTGTTGTGCTGGGTCAAGCGTGACTAAATTTGCGCCACAGGCCTGCCAGGCGGCCCGCACCCGTTCAATATCTTGAGGGTGATTTTCAACCAGCGGGGTCAGCACGACACGCTTATGTTGATACAAGCCGGCGTTGGCCGCTTGTGGCCCGGTTTCGTGCGAGCCTGCCATCGGATGGCTAGGCACGAACTGGGCAATGCGTTCTTTAAGACCCTCGCGTGCGGCCTCGATAACGTTTTGCTTGGTACTACCACCGTCGGTCACAACTGCGTTGGGGTTGAGTGTTGGCTGTAATCTAGCAAAAATACCAGCAAACGCACCCACGGGCGCGGCAACAAAAACAAAGTCTGCGCGCTGAGCGGCCTCTTCAAGACTGACCGCTTCGTCAATCAGACCTAAGCGCACGGCCTCTTGCAGGGTTTGAGGCCTGCGCCCCGCCCCTAACACACGCCCGACGCAGCCCGCCTGACGCAAGGCTGCCGCAAACGAGCCACCGATCAAACCAACGCCCACGATCGCTAAGGTTGAAATATGAAAAGGCTCTGCCTTTGTCACAGCGGTCATTTTGCGCCAGCCTGCACAATCGCCGCTAAAGCTTCAAGAAACTTTTGATTTTCGTGCGGCAAACCGATCGAGACGCGCAACCACTCAGGCAAACCGTCGCCTGCAACCGGGCGCACAATCACACCGCGCTTCAGTAACTCAAGATTGACCTGTGCCGCATCGCCAACTTTAACTAAGACAAAATTGGCGAAGCTCGGGACAAAGGCTAAACCGAGTTGGGTAAAGCCCTGTTGCAACTGCGCTTTGCCATCACGATTCACCGCAAAACTTTTTACTAAAAACTCGGTGTCTTGCAAAGCTGCGATGGCAGCGGCCTGGGCCAACGAATTTACATTAAATGGTTGGCGCACACGGTTCATCAAATCAGTCAGTGTCGGTTGCGCAATGGCATAGCCAACGCGCAAACCGGCTAAACCATAGGCCTTAGAAAAACTGCGCGATACAAGCAAATTAGGATAACGCTTGACCAAGCCCACACTGTCGACCCTAAGTTCGGGTTCAAGAAATTCGTTGTAAGCCTCATCTAGCACAACCGTCACACGCGTGCCGTGTCGTTGTGCAACGGCTGCGAGAAACTCCTCAAGCTGCGCATTGGGCAAATAGGTACCGGTTGGATTATTTGGATTGGCAATAAACACCACGCGCGTCGTGTCATCAATCGCTTCAAGCATCGCAGGCAAATCGTGACCAAAATCTTTGGCCGGCACCACCAGATGGCGCGCACCGCGTGCTTGTGTCGCCAAGCGATACACCACGAACGCGTGTTGGGCATACACGACCGAACTGCCGGGCTCAAGCAAAGCCGAAGCAACGAGTTCAAGAATATCGTTTGACCCGTTACCCAGCGTAAGCCAGTTTTGGGGCACCGACCAGCGTGCGGACAAAGCTTGCTTCAAGTCAAAGCCGGCCGGATCCGGATAGCGCCCGAGCTGCGCCGTAGCGGCCACAATGGCCAAACGGGCCGACTCAGGCATCCCCAGCGGATTTTCATTTGAAGCAAGCTTCACGATCTGCTTTGGATCAAGACCAAATTCGCGTGCCAGCTCTTCGATTGGCTTGCCCGCCTGGTAAGGCGCAATCGCAGCAACGTGAGGGGGGGCAATCAATACAGAGTTTTTAGACGACATAAAGGTGACACCAACAGGAATCCAAGAGAGAAAGGATGCACGACATTCACAAAACTAAAATTCAAACAAGCCGCTGGTACGAGGCCTCAACAGCGAGCATCGTTTATTGTGCAGGATACGAACCCAGCAATTTATAAAACGCACACTGTTCTTCAAGGACAGCAAGCGCTTTTTTAACCGGGGCATCATCGCAATGCCCTTTGAGGTCAACGTAAAAATAATATTCCCATTGACCTGTGCGCGCTGGGCGTGACTCAAAACGTGTCATGGATACATCGTTGGCTGACAACGGTGCCAGCATTTGATACACGGCGCCCGCACGATTTGCCACGGCAAGAATCAAACTCGTTTTATCGCGCCCACTAGGCGAGATCGCCAACTGACCAATCGCCAAAAAGCGAGTGCGATTTTGAGAATCGTCTTGAATGCCTGTGGCCAATACTTGTAAACCCCAGGCGCGTGCAGCGATGTCGCTTGCGATCGCCGCGATCGATGGATCAAGGGAAGCCAAGCGAGCAGCCTCAGAGTTGCTTGAAACTGGCTCGCGCTTGATGCTGGGGTACTCACGGTTTAACCAGTTTTGACACTGTGCTAACGCTTGAGGATGCGCCATGATTTTGGTGACGCCCGTCATATCAACATTTTTTGCTAGCAGGCAATGGCGAATCAACAGCGAACGTTCACCCAAAATGCGTAAAGACGAACCCAGCAATAAATCGAGTGTGCGATTGACCGCACCTTCGGTAGAGTTTTCGACGGGGACCATACCAACTTGGGCCGAACCCGCCTCAACCGCGCGAAACACCTCATCAAATGAGGCACAGGGCATGCCGGTCACCGAATGCCCAAAATGTTCAAAAGCGGCTTGCTCAGAAAATGAACCTGCTGGCCCTAAAAAAGCGACGGTCAACGATTGCTCAAGACCGCGACACGCAGAAATGATTTCAGTCCAGACAGACGATACGGCCTCGGTAGGCAAGGGGCCACGATTGAGCGTTTGTAGCTGCCGAATCACCTGCGCCTCGCGCTCTGGGCGCAGCACAGGGCCTTGTGCATTGAACGCGTTTTTGACTTCACCAACCTCTTGTGCCGTGCGTGCGCGTTGATTCAACAAATCAAGAATTTCAGCGTCGATCTGATCAATCCGCTGGCGCAAGGGCAACAACTTCGCTTGAAATGACTCATCCATGTGCTTTCTCAAAGTCCTTAAGATACTCAATCAGCGTCAGTACGCCTTCTAGCGGCATCGCGTTATAGATTGAGGCACGCATACCGCCTACCGATTTGTGCCCTTTTAACTGCATCAGACCACGCGCCTGCGCACCTTGCAAGAACTCTGTTTCGAGTGCGGTGTCTGGCAAAAAAAACGGCGCGTTCATTCGTGAGCGTGCTGAGCGATGCACCGGCAACCGATAAAAATCACTTTGCTCAAAAAAACCATACAGCGCTTGGGCTTTAGCAATATTCAGTTGTTCGATTTTTTCAAGGCCGCCTTGCCTTTTTAGCCATTTAAAAACTAAACCCGCCATGTAGATGGCATAAGTTGGGGGTGTATTGAACATCGACTGCTGCGCTGCGACATTGGCATAATTAAACGCTGAAGGGCAGATCGGCAAAGCGTGACCAATCAAATCACGCCGCACAATCACAATTGTCAGGCCGGCAGGGCCAGCGTTTTTTTGCGCCCCGGCAAAGATCATGCCGGTTTGCGCAACGGGAAACGGACGCGACAAAAAATGCGACGAGGCGTCAACCACCAACGGCACCTCGGGCACTCCTATGCTTGCCATCGACGGCCAAGCCATGGTTTCAACGCCACCAATGGTTTCGTTGCTACACAGATGCAGATAAGCAGCATCTTTGCGCACCTGCCAGGTCTCAGGCGCAGGCACCCAGGTAAAGGGTTGTTGTTGCAGGCCATCAATCAGCGCGGGCGCAGCGCTGCTGGCCGCAATGTGGGCATCGCCGTAGCGCTGACATTCTTGGTGGGATTTGACCGACCAGATCCCTGTCACCACAAAATCCGCTTTAGGCTGGGCAACGCGCCCCAATAGGTTCAACGGCACAATCGCGTTTTCAGCTGTCGCCCCACCCTGCATAAACAAGATGGCGTATTCAGCCGGTACGGCCAAGAGCTCACGAAGATCAGCTTCAGCTTCGGTGTAAATCTGCATAAACTCGCGCCCGCGATGGCTCATTTCCATCACAGACATGCCGCTACCGTGCCAATCTAGCATCTCGCAAGCCGCCTGCTGCAAGACCTCTTCGGGCATGACCGAAGGGCCTGCGGCAAAATTCCAGGGGCGTGCCATATTAAGACTCCGAACCAGCCTCGTCGGGGGTGCCTGTTGCACTTGCATCAGGTGTCGTGCCGTCAACGATGCCATCAACTGAAGGGTCATCACCCTCATCATCGACATCACTTTCAACCACGCGTCGTACGCCCGACAACATGCTGCCATCGTCAACACTAATCAAAGTGACGCCCTGGGTCGCGCGTCCCATTTCACGAATACCCGAGACAGGTGTGCGCACCAACACGCCGCCCGTGGTGATCAGCATGATCTGGTCAGTGGCGTTGGCCAAGACCGCCCCCACGACCTTGCCATTACGGGCTGACGTTGAAATCGCGATCATGCCTTTGGTACCTCGGCCATGACGCGTGTATTCGCCAATGGGGGTGCGCTTACCAAAGCCATTTTGCGTGGCCGTGAGCACAGTTTGTGTTTCGTCCCCTGCGACCAGCATGGCAATGACGGTTTGCCCCTCTTCAAGCTGCATACCGCGCACACCGCGGGCGTTACGGCCCATTGGACGCACGTCGTTTTCGTCAAAGCGTACCGCCTTGCCAGAATCAGAGAACAGCATCACATCGTGCTTGCCGTCGGTGAGTTCGGCACCAATCAAGAAATCGCCCTCATCGAGGTCGACTGCAATGATGCCGGCCTTGCGTGGATTTGAAAAATCAGACAGCAAAGTCTTTTTAACTGTACCGCGCGAGGTGGCCATAAAGATGGTCTGATCATCGCTGAACGCCTTGATCGGTAGGATGACCGTGATTTTTTCGCCGTCAAGGAGCGGAAACATATTGACGATGGGGCGCCCGCGTGAAGTGGACGTGCCCTGTGGAACCTCCCAGACCTTCAGCCAATAGAGACGACCGCGGTCAGAGAAGCACAACAAGAAATCGTGCGTGTTGGCCGTGAAAAGCTGATCAATCCAATCGTTTTCTTTGGTGGCCGCCGCACGCTTGCCACGACCGCCGCGGCGTTGCGCGCGGTATTCAGACAAGGGCTGACTTTTAATATAGCCACTGTTCGAAAGCGTCACCACCATATCCACCGGTGTGATCAAGTCTTCGGTATCAAGATCGGTTGCGTTCATTTCAATATCTGAACGACGCACATCTTTGGCATTGATCGAGAACTCGGTTTTGATGGCCTGTAGCTCTTCACTAATAATGACAGTGATACGCTCAGGACGCGCCAAGATATCGAGCAAGTCAGAGATGGTATCCATCACGCCTTTGTACTCAGTGACTATCTTGTCTTGCTCAAGACCAGTCAGGCGTTGAAGGCGCATATTCAAAATTTCTTGCGCCTGGGTTTCGCTTAAGCGGTAAAGGCCATCGCCTTGCAAACCAAACGTTTCGGGCAAATTATCGGGGCGGTAGGCAGAACGCCCGCCCACAGCTTCAGTGTCCGCACGCGATAACATTTCGCGCACCAAAGACGAATCCCAAGATTGATCCATCAAATCCTGACGTGCCACGGGCGGTGTGGGCGCAGCCTTGATGATGCGAATGAACTCATCAATGTTTGCGAGTGCGACGGCCAAACCTTCAAGCACATGCCCACGCTCGCGCGCTTTGCGCAACTGAAACACTGTGCGGCGCGTGACGACTTCACGGCGATGCGACAAGAAGTACTCGACCATCTGCTTTAAGTTCAACAGACGGGGCTGGCCATCGACCAAGGCCACGAGATTCATCCCAAAGGTATCTTGCAGCTGGGTATGCTTGTAAAGGTTGTTGAGCACTACCTCAGGGACTTCACCGCGCTTAAGCTCGATCACCAGACGCATGCCGTCTTTATCGGATTCGTCGCGAATATCTGAGATGCCTTCGATTTTCTTTTCGTTGACGAGTTCGGCGATCCGCTCTTGCAAGGTTTTTTTATTGACCTGATAGGGCAAGGCGTCGACCACAATCGACTGACGATTGGTGGCAAAGTCTTCGAAGTGCGTTTTGGCGCGCATGATGACACGCCCGCGACCAGTACGGTAACCTTCGCGCACGCCCACGATGCCATAAATGATGCCACCGGTTGGAAAATCAGGCGCGGGGATCAGCTCAATCAATTCGTCGATTGTGCATTCGGGGTTACGCAAACAATATAAGCAGCCGTCTACAACCTCAGCCAAGTTGTGAGGGGGGATATTGGTGGCCATGCCGACCGCAATACCTGAACTGCCGTTCACTAATAAGTTAGGTAAGCGCGAGGGCAACAGCAAAGGCTCGTTTTCGCTACCGTCATAGTTCGGACCAAAATCAACGGTCTCTTGATCAATATCAGCCAAAAGCTCGTGCGCAATTTTTGACAGACGGATTTCGGTGTAACGCATCGCGGCCGCGTTATCGCCGTCGATCGAGCCAAAGTTACCCTGACCATCCACCAACATGTAACGCAGTGAAAAATCTTGCGCCATACGAACGATGGTGTCATAGACCGCCTGATCGCCGTGGGGATGGTATTTACCGATCACATCACCGACGATACGCGCCGATTTTTTGTAGGCGCGATTCCAGTCGTTGTTGAGTTCGTGCATTGCAAACAAGACACGACGGTGCACAGGCTTGAGACCATCCCGGACATCCGGGAGTGCGCGCCCCACGATCACGCTCATTGCGTAATCGAGATAACTGCGGCGCATTTCTTCTTCCAGTGAAATCGGAAGAGTTTCCTTAGCGAAGGAATCCATAAGCTGACGGTTGATAAACAGAGAGGGCAAGACCCGAAACCGGGGCGTAAATAAAAGCCAAAGCTAACCGTGCATTCTACACCGCCCGCCTCTTATATGAACTTTTCAAGACATGAACACCTTTGAACGACGTCTCTGTCGCAAGGCTCTGTTTTTTCTTTGAGTTGATTCAAGCGCAACGCAGCAAGCAGGTGCCTCGTCACCGACCTATACTCTTGATTTGCAGCTAAAAAAACAGAGTCAGAAAAGGCTAGAAAATAGGGCTAGCAACCGGGAGTTTTGGCAAAAAAACCACGGCTGTTGCCAAAAACCAACAAGAAACCACACAGAACCGTAGAAATCCGACTATGAAAACGATTCGAACTCAAGAAGTCCCACAAAAGTTCAACAAATAGCTTAAGATTCGACACAGCACAAAGAAGATTAGGTCAGTGATGTTTTTTTTGCAGGGCAAACATCGGCTGTACTGACCTAATATTTTGATGTATTTATTTGCGGCGGGGGTTCGCTGCGAGTCACTTATCCAGCTTCAAGCTCATCGAGGAAAATTATGAACAAGACCTCTAAAATCGCTCTGGCACTTGCCTTTGCAGCTATCACCGCCTCAGGCGTTACTTCCGCACAAACGGTTGACAACTGGCGCAACGGTACCAACGAATTAACATGGAAAAACGGCACCAACGAACTTTGCTGGCAGAACAACTTCTGGACCCCAGCAACTGCTTCAGTTGATTGCGGTAAGCCAAAAGCCAATCCAATGGCTGACAAAGTTTCGATCAAAGCCGAAGCTCTGTTTGACTTTGACAAAGCTATCGTCAAACCTGAAGGCAGAAAGCTGCTTGACCAAGTCGTCGCTCAGCAAAAAGCCATCAAGCTCGAAACCATCATTGCGATCGGTCACACTGACGCGATCGGCTCAGAAGTTTACAACCAAGGCTTGTCAGAGCGCCGCGCCGCTGCTGTTAAAGCTTACTTGGTTACCCAAGGCATCGATGCAAACCGCATCACTGCTTCTGGTAAAGGTAAAACACAACCTGTTGCTGACAACAAGACAGCAGCTGGTCGTGCCAAGAACCGCCGCGTAGACGTCGAAATCATTGGTAGCAAGGGTTAATCTCCCTACCTTTGGCTGAGTTTCACCGCCTTGCGCGGTGAGCTTTGACTAAAAAGGCCTCGCTTGCGGGGCCTTTTTTTATGCCCGCTATTTGAGCGCACTGTTTGAGGCGGCTTATCGTTCGATTCGCAGATCAACAGTGAGCGCTGCGAGTGTGTCAAATCCCTAAGGGGTTTGCCTCACACTAAACACGCTGTTGTGCGAATATAGCGAAAGTACCTCACGCGTATGACCCGACACCTGGGGCGTAAACGTTTACAGAGCAAATATCAAGATGACGACTCACACTCCCCCTTCAGGCAATGTCGATCAAGCTGAACTCGACAAATTTAGCGCACTGGCTTCGCGCTGGTGGGATCCCAATAGCGAATTCAAACCGCTGCATGCCATCAACCCTTTAAGGTTGAACTGGATTAAAGAGCTCGTGGGCGGCCTGCAGGGTAAAAAAATACTCGATGTGGGCTGCGGTGGCGGGATCTTGGCTGAAAGTATGGCGGTGGCTGGTGGCCAGGTGACAGGGATTGATCTGGCCGACAAATCACTGAAAGTTGCACAGTTGCATGGCCTTGAGTCTGGCGTGCCAGTCACGTATCGCAGCATTAGTGCTGAAGACATGGCCGCTGAGCAACCCGAGCAATTTGATATTGTCACCTGCATGGAGATGCTCGAGCACGTGCCGGATCCGGGCTCAATCGTGCAGGCCTGCTCAACCTTGGTTAAGCCGGGTGGCTGGGTATTTTTTACAACGCTCAATCGCAATCCTAAATCGTTTCTGTTTGCGATTGTGGGCGCTGAATATATCTTGCGTCTCTTGCCGCGGGGCACGCATAGCTGGCGCAGCTTTATACGGCCCAGCGAACTCGCCACTGCGGCGCGGGCCGCCGGGCTGACCACGCAGCAACTCAAGGGCATGGGCTACAACCCTTTTACCGAGCACTATTCGCTCAATCATGACACCAGCGTCAATTATCTGATGGCCACAAAAAAATGACTGCACTGATTCTATTTGACTTTGATGGCACCTTGGCTGACACCGCTCCTGACTTGGCCGCCGCAGCTAATCGTCAGCGCACACGGGCTGGTCTTGAGCCGTTACCGCTTGAAGTGCTACGTCCTTACTCTTCGGCCGGTGCGCGCGGATTGTTGCGTTGTGCGTTGAATTTGACGCCTGCCGACGAAGCCTACGAGGCGCATCGGGTGCAGTTTTTAAAAGACTACGAAGCGGCGATGACGGTTGATACCTGTTTATTTGAAGGTGTGACTGAATTGTTGGCACAGATTAAAAGCGAAGGCATGACTTGGGGGATTGTGACCAACAAAGCCACCTACTTGGCCACGCCGCTTGTGGAAGCGCTGGGCCTGGCGCAAGATTGTGCGGTGTTGGTGTGTGGTGACACCACCGCGCATTCTAAGCCCCACCCTCTTCCGCTTTTGCATGCCGCGCAGCAGGCGGGCTTTGGTGTCGAGCGCTGTATGTATGTTGGTGATGACTTGCGTGATATTCAGGCGGCACAGGCGGCCGGCATGCCCTCGATTGCTGCCGCCTATGGCTATTGTGGGCCTGAGCATCCGCCCGAAACTTGGCAAGCTGATCATTGCGCTTACTCGGCCAAAGAGATGTGGCCCGCGATTCAGCGATTGATGCGTTAGTTTGCTGATGCAAGGCAAGAAGATTTACAACAAATAACAATCGCCGCACTCTTTTACATATTTGTTGTCGGATTGTGACGGTTGTTCGTCTACAATTACCTTACTGGGGCCGATCCGGATTCGACGTGGGTCGCGAAACAGTGCAGGGCATGCCGAGCCCCAGTTCGCTCGTAAATCCACTGGAAACACTATAAACGCCAACGACGAGCGTTTCGCTCTGGCCGCTTAAGCGGTAGAGCCGCTGCACTGATTTGTCTTTGGGTCAGGTAGAGAAATCTACAGCAGCGTCATTTACAAAGAATCGGCGGTTGGCGGGTCACTCGTCAACTTCTTAAATCCAAGTGAATCGCCAAGGTCCGGCCTGTCGTTTGGCAAAGTCCAAGGTTAAATTCAAAATGAAACGACTACGCATGTAGAACTGCCTGCAGAGGGCTCGCGGACGGGGGTTCAATTCCCCCCGGCTCCACCATTACCGCACATACCAACCCTTCGGGGTTGGTATTTTTTTGGCCGTAGGTTTGGGTTCATGCGGGTCTGTGGGTAGTGTTGCGGACTGTGGAGACGGGGGTTCGGGGTGGTGAAAGGGAGGGTTTTGTCTCTGGGGGCGGATAGTCTTTGTGAGTCTGCTGTGTGGATATGGGTCGAAGTCCGCGAGTGATTTTAGGAAAACCTATAAAAATCAATGTGTTACTTGCGGACTAATTGAGCGAGTTTTTGTGTGGCATTGGGTAGCCAAGGAGACTGCACCGCGGCGCAGATATCCTAAGCGCGCTACTCTAAATCCGATGGTTGCCATTTGTGCGTTTCGTCCTGGCAGTCCAAGCACCAACGATAGAGCGCGTCGTAGATCACCATACCGTGTCTAAGCATTTCATGATCATTGGTAAAGGTTTGTGACAAACCCAGCGACAGGGCAAGAAGGCCTGCTGACTGAGGTGTTAGCTCAAGACGTGCAGTATCGGCGCCGCGCACGATTAGTGCAAGGTGTTGAAGCGCCGGATCATTCAGACCATACTTGCTAAGGAACGCGTCAAAACTACACAACTCCTCAACATGCGAAAGCTCCACTCCAGGAATATCGTAAGGAGTCGCTCCAGTGTCCTGCGCCACTTGAAGCACATCACCGGATGGAACATATATAAACTCGGCTTTCGGGTCGATGAATCTGGCGATCAACCACGGGCATGCGATGCGGTCAATTTTTGGATGCTCTCGTGTGACCCATTTTGTGCCGCTGCTAGTCGCGATTGTTGCCGAGGGCAAGCCGACATTTTGCCATTCCGAGAAACCACCTTCCAGATACTGTGCATCCTTACCCATGGCGCATAACGCTGCAGTCATGCCTTGGCTGACTTCGTGACCATGTACACAAAAAAATACTATTGGCTCCGACAGAGCAGCCACCTCGTCTTTCCAATCAAGCCATAGAGCAGGATCACGCCAGATTGATTTTTCAATTGTCATGCCACTAGCTTTACGAGCACCTTGTTTACGCACGTCAATCAGAACAGGTTGATTAGCTTGCGTGAGGCAACCGGACAAGGTGGCAACTGTAATTTTACGCATGGAGTTCTCCAGCACAGGTTAAATAAGTTTTATAAGCAAGCCCATCAGAGCGCTTGCGGCGATGACATGGATCACATTAGTCTTGAACCTAAACAAAGCGATGGCTGCGCCCAGTGCAATGAGTGCGGATATCAGATCAAAACTTCCGCTAAAACCCGTAGGCCACAAGACGTAGTAGCCGAAAAACAGAGCCAGATTCAAAATCACCCCCACCACGGCCGCCGTGATGGCGGTGAGTGGTGCAGTGAACTTGAGATCGCCATGTGTGCTTTCAATCAAAGGACCGCCCGCCAGAATGAAGAGAAACGAAGGCAGAAATGTGAACCAGGTCACCAAACTTGCCGCGACGGCCCCAGCTAAAAACAACGCATCCGGGCCAAACAGCGCCTTCACATATCCGCCAACGAAACCCACAAAAGCGACGACCATGATGAGCGGCCCCGGCGTGGTTTCCCCTAAGGCAAGACCGTCAATCATTTGTGTCGGTGTCAGCCACCCATAATGACTCACCGCCCCTTGGTATACATAGGGCAATACGGCATACGCACCACCGAAGGTCAGCAGAGCAGCCTTCGTGAAGAACCAACTCATCTGTGTGAGTGGATGAGCCCATCCGTAATTCGTGATCAGCAACGTGACCGGTACAGTCCATAACAGTGCACCCAGCAGAACAATTTTTGCCAAACGATTCCACTTAAATTTTGCGTGCTCTGGTGTGGGCGTGTGATCATCAATAACTGCCGGCCCGTAGGATTTTCCAGCCTTGCCATGACTACCTCCGACTTTGAACTTGTCTGGTGCGATCCGTCCGCCAACATGGCCAATGAAGGCGGCTGCCACCACGATCGCTGGGAATGGAATATTGGCGGCAAAGATGGCAATGAATGAAGCCGCGGCGATCGCCCATAACCAGCTGTTTTTGAGCGCCCTAGAACCAATGCGATGCGCCGCTTGCACAACAATGGCGGTTACAGCAGGCTTGATGCCATAAAACAACCCTGCCACCAGTGGCATATCGCCAAAGGCGATATAGACCCACGACAGCGCGATTAGTATCGCGAGTGACGGCAGTACAAACAAAACTCCTGCGACGATACCGCCCCAAGTCCTGTGCATCAACCAGCCGATATAAATAGCCAACTGCTGGGCCTCGGGACCAGGAAGCAACATGCAATAGTTCAGAGCGTGCAGAAACCGTTGCTCTGAGATCCAGCGCCGGTTTTCAACCAGTTCCTGGTGCATGATTGAGATCTGGCCAGCGGGTCCGCCAAAGCTGATAAATCCGAGCTTGAGCCAAAACAAAAATGCACTCTTGAAGCTCACTGGCTGTAAAGTGACCGCCGGCGTTTTTTCTTGCTTTGTGACCTCTTGATTCATAGTCATCG
>Ga0114958_10000168_pt1 | contig 55494 bp, 52 predicted proteins | sample C_130208_EF_Meta_FD_89577 | JGI IMG/M metagenome (GOLD analysis project Ga0114958, IMG submission 89577) | Freshwater microbial communities from Lake Croche, Canada to study carbon cycling - C_130208_EF_MetaG | ecosystem: Environmental > Aquatic > Freshwater > Lake | place: Lake Croche, Canada... | reverse complement strand
GTATCTTTACCAACATTGGGCCCGGCACCACCCACTTGTGATGTAGTGAAAAACTGCGGTTCAATATGCGCAAAATCGTTCTCTTCCAACATACGTTGCATGAGCACTGAGCCCACCATACCGCGCCAACCAATAAAGCCTACTTTTAACATTTTCTTGTTTTCCTAAAACTTTTATAAAGCAGCAACGACTGCATCACCCATTTCGCTACATTTAACTTTTTTGGTGCCTTCAGTGTAAATGTCAGCGGTTCGGTAACCTTGCGCCAAGGCTTTTTTCACTGCATCTTCGATACGTATTGCGTTCTTTTCATCGTTAAAGCTATAGCGAAGCATCATGGCTGCTGAAAGAATAGTCGCTAATGGATTGGCAATATCTTGGTTGGCAATATCTGGCGCAGACCCATGGCTAGGCTCGTACATACCTTTGTTGTCAGCATCTAATGATGCTGATGGCAACATACCAATAGAGCCCGTCAGCATTGAAGCTTCGTCAGACAAGATATCACCAAAAATATTGCCGGTCACCATCACATCAAACTGCTTAGGCGCACGAATCAATTGCATTGCCGCGTTATCCACATACATGTGGCTCAATTCAACCTCTGGGTATTCTTTTGAAATCTCAATCATGACCTGACGCCACAATTCGGTTGTCTCAAGCACGTTCGCTTTATCTACTGAGCAGACTTTTTTATTTCGCTTCATCGCAATATTGAAAGCAACATGACCGATCCGGCGGATTTCAGATTCAGAATAGCGCATGGTGTTAACACCCTCGCGCTCGCCATTTGGCAAGGTTGAAATGCCGCGTGGCTGACCAAAGTAAATATCACCCGTTAACTCACGCACAATCATAATATCTAAACCAGCCACCACTTCTGGTTTTAAAGTAGACGCTGACGCTAGTTCTGGGTAGAGCAGTGCAGGACGAAGATTTGCGAACAAATTAAGCTCTTTTCGAATGCGGAGCAAACCCCGCTCAGGACGCATATCGCGCGGTAATGCATCGTATTTCCAATCACCCACCGCACCAAGCAATACCGCATCAGATTCTTTAGCCAACTTTAATGTATCTTCAGGAAGTGGATCCCCAGCAGCCTCATAACCAGCACCGCCAATTGGGGCTTCTTTCATTTCAAGACCAATGTTTAAGGCATTTAAAACCTTCACTGCTTGAGCAACGATTTCTGGACCGATGCCATCACCTGGCAGAACTGCAATCTTCATCTAAATTCCTAACAAATACCAATATGAGATTGAAAAATATATTAAATAAAGGCTAATTAAAAAGCCATGGTTGCACAGCCTTATGTTTTGTTTCAAAGGCTTTAATCGCATCCTGATGCTGCATGGTCAAACCAATATCGTCTAAACCATTCAACAAGCAATGCTTACGGAAAGCATCAACTTCAAACGTATATGTCTTGCCGCTTGGCGCAGTAATGGTTTGTGTGCTCAAATCAATATTGAGCTTATAACCCTCTGCTGATTCAGTTTCTTTAAATAAAGCGTCCACATCATCAGCAGACAACACAATAGGCAACATGCCATTCTTGAAGCAATTATTAAAGAAAATATCAGCAAAACTAGGAGCGATAATGGCACGGAAGCCATAGTCTTCCAGCGCCCAAGGCGCATGTTCACGACTAGAGCCACAGCCAAAGTTTTCTCGCGCCAACAGTACTGAGCCACCTTGGTAACGCGTTTGATTTAACACAAAATCAGGGTTGATTTTGCGCTTGCTATTATCCATGCCAGGCTCGCCATGGTCTAAATACCGCCACTCATCAAATGCGTTAGGGCCAAAGCCACTTCGTTTGATGGATTTTAAAAACTGTTTAGGAATAATGGCATCCGTATCAACGTTCGCTCTGTCTAGCGGAACCACCAAACCATTTAATTGGGTAAATGCTTGCATATCATCTATCTCTTAACTTAAGGTGCGGACATCAACAAAATGTCCAGCAATCGCAGCGGCAGCAGCCATCTCAGGACTCACCAAATGCGTTCTACCACCCAAACCCTGGCGACCTTCAAAGTTGCGATTAGAAGTTGACGCACAGCGCTCACCTGACTCCAGACGGTCGGCATTCATCGCCAAGCACATCGAGCACCCTGGCTCACGCCACTCAAAGCCAGCCTCTTTAAATACCTTATCTAAGCCTTCAGCTTCAGCTTGTGCTTTCACCAAACCGGAACCTGGAACAACCAAGGCTAACTTAACGTTCCCAGCGATTTTCTTGCCTTTAGCAACGTTCGCAGCCGCACGTAAATCTTCAATGCGAGAATTGGTGCATGAGCCAATAAACACTTTATCGATGCTAATTTCATTCATCGGTGTATTCGCCTTTAAACCCATATATTGCAGTGCACGCTCCATGCTACCCTTCTTAGTTGCATCAGATTCGCTTGCAGGGTCAGGCACCTTGCCATCAATCCCAACCACCATTTCAGGTGATGTACCCCAAGTCACTTGCGGTTGAATATCATCACCATTCAAGACAACTGTAGCATCAAACTCAGCGCCATCATCACTCACCAAGGTGCGCCAATAAGCTACCGCAGCATCCCATTGGTCTGCTTTAGGCGCATAAGGACGGCCTTTTACGTAATTGATCGTCGCATCATCAACCGCCACCATCCCAGCACGAGCGCCTGCTTCAATCGCCATATTACAAAGCGTCATGCGACCTTCCATGGTCAACGCACGAATAACGCTACCGCCAAACTCAATCGCATAACCTGTGCCGCCCGCAGTGCCGATCTTACCGATAATCGCCAATGCCACATCTTTCGCTGTCACGCCATTTCCTAGCTTGCCATCCACACGCACAAGCATGGATTTAGACTTTTTCTGCACCAAACATTGTGTCGCCATAACGTGTTCAACTTCGGATGTGCCAATGCCGTGTGCTAAAGCGCCGAATGCACCATGTGTACTTGTGTGAGAGTCACCACAGACAACCGTCATCCCCGGCAATGTTGCGCCCTGCTCCGGTCCTATAACGTGAACAATGCCTTGGCCTTTATCCATAAATGGAAAATATGCTTTTGCACCGAACTCTTTGATATTGCTATCTAAGGTTTCGATTTGGATACGAGAGATAGGATCAGCAATGCCGTTCAAGCCTTTTTCCCAGCCATTGGTTGGCGTGTTGTGGTCAGCAGTCGCCACAATAGAGTCTTTACGCCAAGGCTTGCGGCCAGCCAAACGTAAGCCTTCAAAAGCTTGCGGACTGGTCACTTCATGGACCAGATGACGGTCAATATAAATCAGCGCAGTGCCGTTTTCTTCGGTCACCACATGGGAATCAAACAACTTATCGTAAAGGGTTTTCGTGCTCATTCGACTTCTAACAATATAAAAAATTTAATCTCTAAAATTACCAAACTGCAAAGGGAAGTCGGTCACCGATTTTTTAACTTGAGCAATGGTATCTTGCAATACATCACGCTTAGCACCCACCACGCGCACTGTGTCGCCTTGAATACTCGCCTGCACCTTCACGCCACTGTCTTTAATCAGCTTAACGATGCGCTTAGCCAGTTCACTATCAATACCATCCTTAATCTTCAGCACTTGCTTCACTTTATTGCCTGAAATCTTCTGAACATCTTGATGATCAAGGCGCTTAGCACTGTCAGCCTCTTTTTTTTCCATCGCCGGCAGTAGAATGTCTTTGATTTGATCCAACTGAAAATCAGAATCACCAAACAAAGTCATCAAGCTGTCTTTCTCGTTAAGCTCTACGTTCGCGCTTGTCCCTTTAAAGTCGTAGCGATTCGTAATGCTCCGACTCACCACATCTATCGCATTTTTCAATGCGACCATATCAACTTCAGACGTAATATCAAAAGATGGCATATCGACCTCTTAATTATTCAAAATGACAGACGTAATCGAGTGTTTCAAGCACTTCAATATCGAATGATGAGTTGCCTGGTACCGTGAATTTTTCGCCAGCACTGTAAGTTTTCCAGTCTGCTTCGCCGGCAAGACGTACTTTACAAACACCTAAGTTAATTTCCATCAATTCTGGCGCTTGGGTATTGAATGTCAGTGAACTTGGGAAAATCACACCGATGGTGCTACGCGTTCCATTTGGAAATAAAACGGTATGGCTAACGCATTTACCGTCGAAATAGACGTTTGCTTTTCTTTTCACGCTGACATTATCAAATTGCGCCATAATTTTTTCCTTTTAAATAAATGAGTCTTGCTTTAATTAATTGATGTTTATTGCTTCTTTTGTTTCAGGTTCGCAGCAATGCGAAGTCTTAAAGCATTTAATTTAATGAAGCCAGCGGCGTCTTTTTGGTCGTAAGCCCCTTTGTCATCCTCAAACGTTGCAATGGTTGAGTCAAAAAGAGAGTCTGTTTTGGAGTCACGGCCAGCAACAATCACATTCCCTTTATAAAGCTTCAAGCGCACCGAGCCATTGACTGTTTTTTGCGTATGGTCGATGAGGGTTTGAAGCGCCAGACGTTCTGGACTCCACCAATAACCGTTATAAATCATGCAGGCATAGCGCGGCATTAAATCATCTTTCAAGTGCGCTACCTCGCGATCGAGTGTGATAGATTCAATTGCACGGTGAGCCTTGAGTAAAATCGTGCCGCCCGGCGTTTCGTAGCAGCCGCGAGACTTCATGCCGACATAACGATTTTCTACCAAATCCAAACGCCCAATACCGTGTTTACCGCCCACTTTGTTAAGGTGCGCTAAGATTTCATGGGCTTTCATTTTTTGGCCATTGAGCGCAACTGGGTCGCCATTCACATATTCAATATCAATGTACTCAGCCGCATCAGGGGCTTTTTCTGGAGAAACCGTCCAGCGCCACATATCCTCTTCAGCTTCTGCCGCTGGGTTTTCTAAATGTCGGCCTTCATAAGAGATGTGTAACAAGTTCGCATCCATACTGTAGGGACTGCCGCCTTGCTTATGTTTCATTTCAACCGGAATGCCATGTTTTTCTGCGTACGCCAAAAGCTTTTCACGTGAAAGCAAATCCCACTCACGCCATGGGGCAATAATGTGGATATTGGGTTTTAATGCGTAAGCACCAAGCTCAAAACGAACCTGATCATTACCCTTACCTGTCGCTCCGTGAGAAATAGCGTCAGCGCCTGTCTCGTTAGCAATTTCAATCAGGCGTTTAGCAATCAATGGACGTGCAATTGATGTACCGAGCAAGTATTCGCCTTCGTAGACCGTATTCGCACGAAACATTGGGAATACAAAGTCGCGCACAAACTCTTCACGCACGTCATCAATGTAAATTTCTTTCACACCAGCCGCTTTAGCTTTAGCACGCGCCGGCTCCAACTCTTCACCCTGACCTAAGTCAGCAGTAAACGTTACAACTTCGCATTTGTATTCATCTTGAAGCCACTTCAAGATGACTGAAGTATCAAGACCACCTGAATACGCCAATACTACTTTTTTAATATCACTCATTACTTCATCGTTCCCAAAATATGATTAATTCGTTAGGTTTTTCTTAAGTTAATCAAGCGCCAACACGGCCTAATAACAAATATTCCATCAATGCCTTTTGCACATGCAATCTATTTTCTGCTTCATCCCAAACGACTGAGTGTTTCCCATCTATCACTTCAGCAGAAACCTCTTCTCCACGGTGGGCTGGCAAGCAATGCATAAACAATGCATCGTCTTTCGCTACGCGCATCATGTCCGCATCGACCTGCCAATCAGCAAAGTCACGCATACGCTCTTCGTTTTCAGCTTCAAAACCCATGGATGTCCAAACATCTGTCGTCACCAAGTCAGCATCTCGCGCAGCTTCCATCGGATCAGCAAACTCTTCGTAATGACTATCACCATACAAATTAGCACGTTCAGGCTCGACTTCGTAGCCAGGCGGCGTTGAAACATGGACATTGAAGTCGAGCACTTCTGCTGCTTGCAACCATGTATTGCATACGTTATTGGAATCACCAATCCAAGCGACCGTCTTACCTTTGATTGGGCCTCGGTGTTCGATAAAAGTGAAAATATCCGCCAGAATTTGGCAAGGATGATATTCGTTGGTTAAACCGTTAATCACTGGCACGCGAGAATTAGCTGCAAAGCGCTCAATAATATCCTGCTCAAAGGTACGAATCATCACAATGTCGCTCATACGAGAGATCACCTGCGCCGCATCTTCCACAGGCTCTCCGCGACCCAATTGTGAATCGCGGGTATTCAGATAGATTGCTGAACCGCCTAATTGCTGCATACCCGCTTCAAAAGAAAGGCGGGTTCGGGTGCTCGCCTTCTCAAAAATCATCACCAACGTGCGGTCTGATAGCGGCCAGTATTGTTGGTAGGCTTTAAATTGCGCTTTAATCCAGCGAGTGCGCTCAAAAATATGATTAAGCTCGTCGAGATTTAAGTCGTTAAATTGTAAAAAGTGTTTGATTGTCATGATGTTGACTAAAAATATTGGACGTTTAAACCATTAATTAAAAAATATTATTCGCTTAAAAATTGCTTAACTAATTTAGCTAAGATTGCGACCAACTGCTCAGCTTCACTTTGATTAATCACCAGTGGCGGTAGCAAGCGAACTACTTTGTCAGCAGTGACATTAATCAGCAGTCTTTCTGCGAGCGCCCGCTTAACCAAGTCGCCACATGGACGATCCAACTCCACACCAATCATTAAGCCAGCGTTACGAATAACAACGACCCCAGCAACATCCTTTAACGCAGCACGCAAACCATCACAAATCACATTACCCATTGCTTCGGCATGTGCACGTAAATTTTCTTCTTCAATAATTTGCAATGTGGCTATACCTGCTGCGGCCGCAAGTGGATTACCGCCAAAAGTGGAACCATGCTTGCCATAGGTAAATGTTTCAGCGGCAACACCTCTGGCCAAACATGCACCAATTGGCACACCCGATCCAAGCCCTTTCGCCAAAGACATCACATCAGGAATAATATTGGTATGTTGAAACGCAAACCATGTTCCGGTGCGGCCAATACCTGTTTGCACTTCATCCACCATGAGCAACCAACCATTGTCATTACAGATCTTGCGCAACTGTTCTAAATAGCCAGAAGCATCATGCGGAATGTTAATACCGCCCTCGCCTTGTACTGGCTCAACCAAAATCGCCACCACGTTTTTATTGCGCGCAGCGACTTGACGCACCGCTTCCACATCATCAAACGGCACGCGAACAAACCCACTCACCAGCGGTTCAAAACCCGCTTGCGTTTTGCGGTTACCTGTTGCTGAAAGTGTTGCTAATGTCCGGCCATGGAATGCTTTTTCCATCACAATGATTTCAGGATTCTTGATCCCTTTGTTGTGCCCGTAAAGTCTAGCCAATTTGATTGAAGCCTCATTCGCTTCACAGCCAGAGTTACAGAAGAACACTTTGTCCATACCGGAGATTTCGCAAAGCTTGTCAGCCAAAAGTGATTGTTCTCTAATGTTATAAACATTAGAAACATGAATTAACTTAGCTGCCTGCTCACTGATTGCTTTCACCAGCTTAGGATGGGCATGACCTAGACCGTTCACCGCAACACCTGCCAATGCATCCAGATAACGATTGCCTGCTGGATCAAATAGCCAAACGCCTTCACCTTTTACAAAGCAAACAGGCTGACGTGCATAGGTGTTCATCAAATGTTGTGACATATCACTTTACTCAATACTTACAAAACGAAATTGGCAACAATCTGTTGCCAAATAAAAATGAAAAAGGCGGCTCAAGCCGCCAATCTCAGCTTAATTAAAAAACTCAGAGGCCAATAACTGCCTTATGTGAAAGACCATTCGCCATAAAAAACAACATAGGCAATGAAAGCATCATATTCGTTCGAGATGCTAAAAAGGCGACACGACGTGCTGTTGCTTTCTCTTCATCCGTCGCAGAAACCAAACCTAAAATCTTTTGTTGATTCGGCCAAATCAACACCCAAACATTAAATAACATAATCGTACCCAACAAAGCGCCAATCCCTATGCCAACGTAACCAGCTTGCAAAGTAAAAGCAGCACTAAAGCCAGGTCCAAGCAAAGCTGCGCCCATTAACCAAGTAGCAACAGCGGCCCATCGAAACCATAACAACGCACGTGGGGCGACGTGTTTAGAAATGCCTGCCGCAGTGCCATCAGCGGCAGCATCTTTCATGGCAGGCATTTGTACCAAATTAAAGTAGTAAAGCAGGCCAATCCAAGTAATGCCTGCCATGATGTGTAACCAACGGAAAATACCCATTGAATATTCCATGACTTACACCCCCGCCAATACAAAATGTTTCACAAATAAATACAACACAATTGTTAGAACTAAGCCAGAAATGATCGTACCTAAAATTGAATCTAGTGGATTTTTCATTTGCTTGCTCCTTGAGCATGGTAATTGTTTTAAATCTAATATACTGAGATTATCTCAAAATGGTCTTTTAGGCAAGAATTGAGCCCTTTTTGAGATGCATTTGCGGGCTTTTAAGTCGCTGAAACTTATTCTAAATTTGTCCAATTAAAGTCTTAGGAATACTAGGTCAAAAAAGCAGCAATCTGGAAAAAACTTGAAAAAAAATGGAGTTAGTGCAAAATCGCATCCCTTAGATTAATTATTAGAATAATAAATCGTATTAAAACAAATGCGATACCCCTTACAGCCTCGAAAAAACAAATTTAGTTGAACACTAACCAGCGACATGATTCCTCTTAACATCAGCCATAATATTCAAGTCAGCAATTCAGCCCAACTGCCTGTTGCTTGGTATACCGATCCCACCATTTATGCGCTAGAAGCAAAGCACTTATTTGCCAAAGCACCACAGTATCTTGGTCACGAGCTCATGGTGCCAAATCAAGGGGATTTTTACACGCTGGGCTGGATGCAAGACGGCAAAGCCTTAGTCCACAACCAGCAAGGCATTAGTTTAATCAGCAACATTTGTCGTCATCGCCAGGCCCTGATGTTAAATGGGCAGGGAAATACAAAACATATCGTTTGCCCACTTCACCGCTGGACTTACAACTTGCATGGCGAACTCTTGGGTGCGCCACACTTCAAAGAAGATCCTTGCCTTCACTTGGACCGCACACCCCTCACAAACTGGCAGGGATTGCTTTTTAACAGCAAGCGTAATATTGCGGAAGACTTAAATGCATTAGGTTGCAAGCAAGATTTCGACTTCACCAATTACATGCTAGACCGCGTGACCGTTGATGAGTACGACTTCAACTGGAAGACCTTTATTGAAGTGTACCTAGAGGACTACCACGTAGGCCCATTCCATCCGGGCTTAGATCGCTTTGTAGATTGCGATGCACTCAATTGGGAGTTTGGCAAAGACTATAGCGTGCAAACGGTTGGCTACAAACCAAATGCTGACAAAGCAGGCTCAGAGATCTACAAAAATTGGCAAACACAGGTTAAACAATACCATGACAAAAAGGGCTTGCCAAAGCATGGCGCCATTTGGATGGTCTATTATCCATTCCTCATGATCGAATGGTATCCAAACGTGCTTGTGGTTTCTCACATCATCCCTCGTAGTGTAGACAGATGTAGCAACGTGGTTGAATTTTACTACCCAGAAGATATCACCCTGTTTGAGCGTGAATATGTCGCCGCTCAGCAAGCCGCTTATGAGGAAACTGCTGATGAAGATAAAGAAATTTGTCAGCGCATGCATGATGGTCGCCGCGCCCTATTTGCTCAAGGTATTGATGAGCGCGGCCCATATCAACATCCGATGGAAACAGGTTTGGAACACTTTCATTATTGGCTGCGCGCGCAGCTAGAACCGCATTTGTGAAGCAGTTCAAATTAGGTAGTTTATGGATGCTCGTCGCAGCATTCTTCTTTGCTGTGATGGGTGTGTTAGTCAAAATCGCCTCACACAAATTCTCTAGCGCAGAACTGGTTTTTTACCGCTCGTTAGTTGGATTGATATTTATTTCCATCTACGTTGTCAGCAACAGACTTTCACTTAAAACCCATCTCATCAAAAAACAAATGTCACGCTCCATCATCGGATTTATCTCTATGGTGATGTTTTTCTATGCGATTAGTGAATTACCCCTTGCCACAGCGATTACTCTCAACTACACCTCACCTTTAGCGATGGCAGCAATTTTGACAATTGCGCTTCATGAAAAACCTAAGAAGATTTTGCTGGTTGCTATCTTGACTGGCTTTATCGGTGTTACTTTCTTACTCAAGCCTAGCATTCATTACGGAGAGTTTCTAGCAGGAGGCTTGGGTTTACTTTCTGGACTGTTAGCTGGTTTGGTTTATGTGCATGTCGCGCAACTTGGACGTGCTGGCGAGCCTGACTGGCGAACCGTGTTTTACTTCTCGCTCGTATGCACATTAGGAGGAGGCGCTTGGATGCTTATTCACCACTTTAGCTATTTGTCGCTAAAAGACCTTACCATTCTAGCGGGCCTCGGCACTTGCGCAACCATTGCTCAGCTAGCCATGACACGCGCTTATCGAACAGGCAATGCGCTGGTTGTTGGCAGCTTGGCTTACACCACGGTGGTATTAGCCAGCTTATTTGGCATATTGCTTTGGAATGAAACGCTGTCGATGGACCGCTGGCTAGCGATTTTATTAATCATTAGCAGCGGCGTGATGAGTATCAGCGCGAATACGAGCGCTAAAAAATAAAATTAAGGATCAATCAACCCCGAACGCATTGCTATTAAAGCAATTTCAGCTGAGTTGCTTGCATTGAGCTTTTGTTTTATGTTGTAAAGATGCGTACCAACTGTGCGAGGCGATAGGCTTAAAATCTCAGCAATTTGATTGGTAGTCTCGCCTTTAGCCAAAGCCATGAACACTTCAAACTCACGGTCGGAGAGCACATCCACAGGGTTCTTTTCGCCGTTTAATTGCTGAATCGCCATCTGCTGCGCAATGTTCGCTTCCAAATACATCTTTCGGCTTGCAACAGTGCGAATGGCTTTAATCAACTCCTCAGCCGCGCTACGCTTAGTCAAATAACCCATTGCGCCAGCATTCAGTACGCGCTTAGGATGAACGGAATCTTCATGTGCTGAAAGGACAAGAATACGTGCCGAGCTATCTTTTGCCATAATGCGATCAGTTGCCTCAAGCCCTCCAATGCCGGGCATAGTGATGTCCATCACAACGACATCGGGCTTATGTTCCATATACATCTTGACACCATTTTCACCGCTGTCTGCTTCCGCGACTACTTTGATATCCGCATCAGACTCTAAGAGCATTTTAAAGCCCATGCGAACGACGGCGTGGTCATCCACTAATAAGACATTGATAGGAACGCTCATGTAATAGATTCCTTAGGAATATGGATTGAAATTTTGGTGCCTTTGGATGATGACTTAACATCAAATTTACCTCGAAATGTTTGGGTGCGCTCTCGCATTCCAAGAAGCCCAAAATGCTGGGTTTGGTCAACACTGTTGATGTCCATTCCTACCCCATTGTCTTGTATGATTAAATTCAAATTACCATTCAGCTCTTGCTTCAAACTGATATTAATCATACTGGCTTTTGCATGCTTCACCGCATTATTTAATGACTCCTGCACAATTCGGTAAAGATTAATATTGAGATTTTCGCCAAGTCGGTTGAGCTCACCTGTTAATTCGAGCTTAAAATCAATCATAGGATGCTGCTTTTCTAGGTGATTTACAGCATCTTTAAGCGTTTCAGAAAGTCCAAGGTTATCAAGCGCACCAGGACGCAAATGGCGAATGATGTTGTGCATGCCGTCATAAATATGGTTTGCCGCAGCCACTATGGTCTGAGCATTAGATGAAACGTCAGGCATTTTTTCCACGGTCTTATTCGCAATCCCAACCGCAAAAGTTTTAATTGCTGTCACATATTGACCAAGCTCATCGTGCAACTCACGCGCTAGGCTTCGGCGCTCATCCTCAATGTGAGTTTGTATCAGCGCTGTTAATTGTCTATTTTCTTCAAGTTGACGCTCCGCCTCTAAAGATTTAGCCATACGATTTAAACTATGTCCTATCGTGTCAAATTCTGGCAATTTAAAAGGCTTGAGACGAACCGTTAAGTCCCCTTGCTCCATACGATTGATCGCATTAAGAATATGTCCAACTGGCCTTAAAGAGTGACTCAAGAGCGCATAAACCATCACATTCAAAAGAAGGAAAAATCCTAAACCCATCCACATCAATTGCTCCACACCTCGCCAAGTTTGTCGAATAGAGCCTGCCGCGTTTGAGTTGATAATCAAAACACCAAAGCGAACGCGGCGCTGAACTGATTCCTGCTTAGGCTCCACAATCTTTACAAACCATTGAGGCGGATGCACATCGGATTGATAGGTAGACTTTGGAGACTCATAAAGTAGATTGCCGCGCGAATCATATAATGAGATTTGATTACTGCGCACGTATCCAAGTGATCGCAAAAAAACATTTAAGACATCTGTCGTTTCACCTAGGCTAGGGTTCATCACAGAGGTTACGATGACATTATCGAGCAATTGTACCGTCACCCGCGAAGCGGCTTCTACACGCTCACTAATAGAAACTTTCGCGTCATTCACAATGACCCAACCCGCCGCCAGCATAAACGCAAGAGACAAAGCTGTGATTAACAAATTCAGACGTAATCTTAAACTCATGTTTTTAGGAACCATTATTGTTTCAAAAGTTGCAACGTCAACAAACCGAGCGCAGTCATCAATAAAGAGCCTAGTAAATGCGCCAGAATATGCAAAGAAGCCCATCCATATTCACCACGAGAGAGCAAGGTGACTGATTCAGCAGAAAATGTGGAAAATGTGGTCAAGCCACCTAAAAATCCTGTTGTAATCAACAGTCTCAGCTCTGGACTGAGTAAGCCACCCAGACTGATCAAGCCCATGCTAATACCCATTAAATAGCCACCCACTAAATTGGCCACCAATGTTCCAAAAGGCAATAAAGGAAAAAGACTATTGAGCGCCAAGCTCAAGCCCCACCGACCCCAAGCACCGATTGCTGCGCCTACTCCTACTGCAAAAAAGGCTGTGATGCCCATGCTAGTTCCTTAAATTCATTATTTGAATGATTGGCTGACAAATAAAGCTAATATTTAGATTATTATCATTTAAAACTTTAATGCTTACATTTTCCATTAAGACTAAAACTCAATATGGTTAGGCTTAATTTAATCAAGCTTAATAAAATGTTCACGATAATACTTAAGTTCATCAATCGACTCGTAAATATCTGCCAAGGCTTCGTGTTTACTTGCTTTTTTAAAACCTGAATAAATCGTCGGCCTCCAGCGACGCGCCAACTCTTTAAAGGTGCTGACGTCCAGATTGCGATAATGAAAATATTTCTCAAGCTCTGGCATATAACGCGCCATAAATCGCCTGTCTTGGCAGATGGAGTTACCACACATCGGAGATTTTCCTGCAGGTACATGCTGCTTCAAAAACTCAAGCATTTCAGCTGTCGCTTGCTCCTCATTGGTCTTAGAGGCTTTTACCTTTTCAATCAGTCCAGAGCGTCCGTGTGTTCCTTTGTTCCACGCATCCATACCATCTAAAACCTCGTCGGACTGATGCACAACAATCACTGGGGATTCCGCAATGAAATTTAAATCTGCATCTGTCACGACAACCGCTAATTCTATAATGCGATCAGAGTCTGGTAACAAGCCTGTCATTTCCATATCTAGCCAGATTAAATTGTCATTGGGATTTACCATCATGATTTCCATTAATTTTATTGAATAAACTGCAATTGATGAACCTTCGGTCTGCTGAAGCTTCTATAATGATAATAGTTTAACTGAAAAGTATAAAAATCATGGCATCTGCTCATAGTTACACCCTTAGTATCATCTTCATTAGTTTGGTGGTGTTAATCACGCTCACTCGTATTTGGTTGGGTAATAGACATATTGGTTTTGTACAAAAACACCGCAACCAAGTACCTCAAGCGTTCAGCAAGGATATCAGTTTAGATGCTCACCAAAAAGCAGCTGACTACACGGCTGCCAAAACAAAACTCGTCATCGTGGAAGGCATCGTGCAAGCAGCTTTACTTCTCACTTTTACTTTGGGTGGTGGTTTGCAGTGGATAGACTACGAATGGCGCGAGTTGATGCCGGAGCATGAAATGTTTCGCGGGGCATTAGTAATTTTAAGTGCACTGATTATTAGCGGCATTATTGATGCGCCTTTTGACTACTACAAAACTTTTGTCATCGACGCGCATTTTGGCTTTAACAAAATGACGCGCGGCATGTTTATTGGCGACATGATCAAGCAAAGTATCTTAGGTCTAGTTCTTGGTGCGCCAATTTTATTTGCAGCACTATGGCTAATGGAAAGCGCTGGCGAATACTGGTGGCTCTACCTTTGGGCGGTATGGAGCGTATTCAACTTATTGGTGCTAGCTATTTACCCAACATTTATTGCACCGTTATTCAACAAATTTACACCACTTACAGATGAAGCACTTAAAGCGCGCATTGAGGCTTTATTAGCTAAATGCGGGTTCAAATCACAAGGCTTATTTGTAATGGATGGTTCAGCGCGAAGCAGTCACGGCAACGCTTACTTTACCGGCTTTGGCAAAAGCAAACGTGTTGTGTTTTTTGATACGCTTTTGGACCGCCTAAACACAGATGAAATCGAGGCGGTTCTGGCGCATGAGTTAGGTCACTTCAAGCATAAACATGTGATTAAACGCATTGTAATGATGTTCTCTATTAGCTTTTTAGGATTAGCTTTATTAGGCTTTCTGAAAGACCAAAATTGGTTCTTCTTGGGATTAGGTGTAAACGACATGAGCAGCTACATGGCACTTGTTTTATTCTTGTTAGTGAGCCCTGTTTTCTTGTTTTTGCTTCGCCCTATCATGGCCAACTATTCTCGTAAAAACGAATTTGAAGCAGATAGTTACGCTGCAAGCCATTCAAGTGCGAAGCATTTGGTGACTTCATTGGTGAAACTTTATCGCGATAACGCTTCAACCTTAACGCCGGACCCGTTACACTCAGCATTCTATGACTCACATCCACCGGCCAGTATTCGGATTGCAAAATTAGCAATTAAATAGCTGGCATAGCGGTTGGGCCACTTTGGAAACTATGATTAAATTTTTTTTTACGTCAGCATTATTGGTATTCATGAGTACTCATCTCGCTCATGCTGACCAATACTCAGCAATTTATCCTGGGGGCGATCCTGCCATAGGTAAAACATTGTTACAGAAAAATTGTATTAACTGCCATGCAAGCAGTTTTGGTGGAGATGGCTCGGCGATTTACACCCGTGAAAATCGCTTAGTCAAAACTTCTCGTGGGCTAAAGGCACAAGTTCGAAATTGCAACACCATGATTGGACTCAAATGGTTTGAAGATGAAGAACTGCATGTTGCAAGCTATTTGAACCAAACTTACTACCATTTCGAAAAATAGTCTGTTGGTTGATCCAAATCTAAAACAAGGCCAAGTCATTGCCTCGTACGGCAAAAGATACGGCGTTGAGCTCAAAGATGGAACCCAGATAAGTTGCGTAACACGCGGTAAGAAGAACGATCTCGCCTGCGGAGATCAAGTACAAGTCAAAATGACTGACACGCTGGAGGGTGTAGTTGAAAAGCTTTACCCACGCACCAGCCTGCTATTTCGTAGCAATGCATACAAAACCAAAACACTCGCGTCAAATGTCACGCAAGTCATTATTGTACTTGCCACCACACCCAGCTTTTATGAGGCCCTGCTTAATCGTTGTTTAATTGCTGCCGAGGCTGCAGGTATAAAAGCAGTCATTGTGCTTAACAAATGCGACTTGACCGACAACTCGGCAGCCTTGAAGCTACTGAAGGTTTATCAAGATTTAGGCTACCAAGTGCAGCCTTTATCCGCCAAACAAGACATCAATCCTCTCAAACAATGGCTCTCAGGGCAAGTTAGCGTACTAGTGGGCCAGTCTGGCATGGGAAAATCAACCATTGTAAATGCACTCTTACCTGAATCTGCCGTTCGCACACAAGAGGTTTCTGAAGTATTAGACAGCGGCAAACACACCACCACTGCAGCGCATTTGTATCATTTAGACGCAATAAGTGATTTGATTGACTCGCCAGGGTTGCAAGAATTTGGCTTAAATCATTTAAGCCTTGAAGAGTTAGAACAATCGTTTATTGAATTCAGACCCTACCTAGGCAAGTGCCGCTTCAATAACTGCAAACACATCCATGAGCCAGATTGCGCAATCATTGGTGCCATGAAAGCAGGGAAAATATCATCAGTGAGACTTGCTTACTACCAAGGACTCACCCAAGAAATTGGCAAACCCAAAATTTAGCTACCCCAAAAAAAGCGACTGAAATTGCTGATATAATCCATCGCATGCAAATTACTACACGATTAGAGTTCGACGCTGGGCACCGTATTCCGTGCCATAAAAGCCAATGTAAAAACCTTCATGGACATCGCTATGCGATGGAAATTACATTGTCTGGTGAGATCATTCAACAAGAAAATTCTTCGGATAACGGAATGGTGATGGACTTTTCAGATGTAAAAGCGATTGCGAAAAAGACAGTGGTCGATGTTTGGGATCATGCATTCTTGGTTTACAAAGGCGATGCTGAGATTTTGAATTTTTTAAACACACTTCCAAACCATAAGACCGTAGTCATGAATAGCGTGCCTACTGCGGAAAACATGGCTGCGGAAGCTTTTCGCATTCTCAGCAGCCAATATCAAGACGTGTATGGCAACCATCTCAAGCTCGAACGGGTAAGACTTTATGAAACACCCAATAGCTGGGCAGACGCACTAAGCTAACTACTCCACTGGCCCTGAAACAGTCTTTTGCCAGAGATTGTCCCCTTTGTTAAGCTCTCTCAAATAAGCATCATGCGCACTTAGCTCTTCATCAGAAGCGCTTATCACCTTAAGACTAATCGGCAATACTGCATCACCATCTTCATTTTGTGGTGCTTCATCCTCTAAAATATCGATCATTAGGCTTTCTTGACCACGCGTCATCGCCATATAGACTTCGGCCAGCAACTCAGCATCTAGTAAAGCACCATGCAAAGTACGTTTAGAGTTATCAATGCCAAAATGTCGACACAAAGCATCCAAATTATTACGCTGTCCAGGCCGCATCTCTTTGGCCATTTTTAGCGTATCGATAATATTACCGGATGTCTTTTCTAAGTTTTCACGATCTACTTTACCAAGCTCGGCATTCAAAAAGCCCATATCAAAAGGCGCATTATGAATAACCAGCTCAGCATCTGCAACAAAGTCTAGAAGCTCATTCACCACATCTTCAAATCGCGGTTTATCTTGTAAAAACTCTAAAGTAATGCCGTGAACTTCTTGTGCTGCAGGGTCAATCTCTCGATCCGGGTTGAGATACACGTGAAAATGATTCTTAGTCACACGCCGATTAATAACTTCAATCGCAGCAATTTCAATAATTCGGTGGCCTTGTGCTGGATAAAGCCCTGTGGTTTCCGTATCTAAAAAAACTTGTCTCATTTGCTTAATCTCAATTAATTTTAACTATTTTTTACCTAGCCGTGCATCACTTGGGCAACACCCTGATTGGCCAACGCATCTGCACGCTCATTGCCTAGGTCACCTGAGTGGCCTTTAACCCATAACCATTCAATCTTGTGTTGACTGGATATTTTGTCTAATTCTTGCCATAAATCATCATTCTTCACAGGCTTTTTATCCGCAGTGCGCCATCCTCTTTTTTTCCAGCCATCTATCCATTCGGTCATGCCTTTTTGCACATATACTGAGTCGGTATAAAGTTTGACCTCACAAGCTCTATTGAGGGCTTGTAACGCACGAATCACAGCAGTGAGCTCCATTCTGTTATTGGTAGTAATTGGCTCACCACCACATAACTCTTTTGAGTGATCGCCCATTCGAATCCAAGCGCCCCACCCCCCTGGGCCAGGGTTGCCTTTACAAGCACCATCGGCATAGATAACGACCAATTCTGATTTTTTTTCTGTCACGATTAAACCTTGTTATTTGTTTTTGATGCTGACTTGTTTCTGACAGGTCTTGATGCGTCGTCTTTTTGTGAGGTTGAAATCGCAAGTCCACGTTTCAATCTTGCTTGTTTCCAATTAGGTTTGATAATGCGCATCCCTAACACCCGCTTTTTAGCGACGATGCAATATACACCGCCTAGCATCGGCCAACAACGGCTACCAAGCTTATCTAAGCCATCAAAACGTTGCATCCATGAGTCAGATTGCACGGGTAACTTATAACAAGCCATGCGTTTGCCAACGACTTCAAATCCAAGTAAATTCAACCAGTCTTTAATTCGCAAAGCCGATAAAAAGTGCGCATGCCAAAGCGCGCTAGATGACGAACATCTTTTACTTACAAATCTCCGCATACCCCATGCACTAAGAGGATTGAAGCCGGCAATCACCACATGCCCTTCCGGCATTAACACGCGCTCTACTTCACGGAGCGTTTGTTGCGGATTCACACTAAAATCTAAAGTATGCGGCAACAACACTAAATCCATGGTGTTGCTCGAAATCGGCAACTGCTGAGTTTCACACAATAAATTCCCTTGCGTTTCGCTCGCTTTGAGCGCAAACGGAATACGTGAGTTGCGCAATAAATCAGCTTGTAAAAAGCCCAACTGCATGGCATTAAACCCAAAAATATCGCTCACCACGCTATCAAAAAGAGCCTGTTCCTGCGCCAATAGATAAGCGCCAATTGGCGTATCTAGCCAACTTAAAACTTCAGGTTGATTTTGGTCTTTAATCATAACTCGCATTCAACATTCATTAGTCTCGCAGAAAATGTTACGCTATTGAACATTATGCTTAACATCATACCCATTCCAGCGTTTCAAGATAATTACTTTTGGCTGATTGAAAATGGCATAAATGCGACTGTTGTAGACCCAGGAGATGCCGCTCCATTGATCGCCGCCTTAAAAAAACGCAGTCTTAAGCTCACCAATATTTTAATCACACACCATCACGCCGACCATATTGGTGGAGTAGATGCCTTAATCGCTGAATACTCACCACAAGTCTATGCGCCAGAAAAAGAACAATACAGCTTTAGTCACATCCCAGTACATGAAGGCCAGCTCATTGAAATTAAAGACTTAGATGTATCGTTCAATGTGATGGATGTTGGCGGACATACTAAGGGACACGTGGCTTATTATGGCGCAAATTCGCTATTCTGTGGCGACACCTTATTTGGCGCTGGATGCGGCCGACTTTTTGAGGGAACACCAGCTCAGATGTTTGCTTCACTACAGAAAATTGCAAAACTACCAGTCGAAACAGCCGTTTACTGTGCGCATGAATACACTGAGCATAATTTACAATTTGCAAAGACTGTCGAAAAAAACAATCCTGCTTTAATCGAAAGAATTCGCTTAGCTCGCAAGCTGAGGGATGCTAACCTACCGACAATTCCAAGCTCAATTTTATTAGAGCTGGCGACCAATCCATTCTTACGATGCTCATCACCGGAAATTATGAGCTCTCTAGACTTACAACATGCTGATGAAATTCAAATTTTTACAACGCTCAGACAAATGCGAAATCACTTTTAAGCAATAATTTTCGCGTTGTATTTGCGGGATTTTAACTTGACTCCACACCCCCTATTTAGCTACTATCACAGCCTATTTTCGCTTATTTCAAGCCCTTAGAAAGTGTTCATGCCGAACCAATATCCTCTAACATTATTATTGCTTTCGCTCCTGCTTTTGGTGACACCTGCGCAAGCTGAAACTAATGTTGAGGGTGATTACATTGTGATTTTGGACAGCAACACGCCTAACCGTGAAGGCTTAGATCCAAGCTTCAATATCACGCCTAGCTCACCTCTTGATCCGGTATTGAATTACCTTCCTGATGCACTAACTTACCAACCCTCAGTGAATGTTGACAAAGGCACGACTGACTTACGTCAACGAATTATCAATGGCTACACAATGCCAGAGCTCAACTCCAATTACACAGGCACGCATGAGGCTTGGTACGCCTCCAGACCAGATTATATGAAGCGCATGATAGGTCGAAGCCAACGCTATCTTTATCATATTGTTGTCGAGGTCGAAAAACGAGGCATGCCCAGCGAGATTGCGCTTCTACCTATGGTAGAAAGTGCGTTTAACCCTGTAGCAAATTCGCGCTCAAAAGCATCAGGAATATGGCAGTTTATGCCAGCCACGGGTAAAAACTTTGGGCTGAAGCAAGACTGGTGGGTCGATAATCGACGTGATGTGACGGCAGCCACATCTGCAGCACTGACCTACTTACAAAAACTTCATGGTATGTTTGGTAATTGGGACCTCGCGCTCGCTGCTTACAATGCTGGTGAAGGCACGGTTCAACGTGCGATTGATCGAAATCGTAAAAAAGGCTTGCCGACTGACTATGCTAGTTTGTCACTGCCTGAAGAAACTAAGAATTACGTTCCTAAATTACAAGCGATAAAAAACATTATGAGGAAGCCTGAAATTTATGGCCTGAATATCGACAATATTCCTAATCGGCCATACTTTACAAAAGTGATTGCGCCTGATCAAATTGATGCCAAATTAGCCGCAAGCCTGGCCGAGATATCTTACGAGGAGTTTATCTCTTTAAATCCAGAATATAATCGTCCAGTGATTACTGAAACAGGCAGTGCACACGAAATTTTGTTGCCAATTTCTGCTGCTAATACATTCAATTTAAATTTAGCAAATTACGATAAGCCACTAGTTAGTTGGCAAACCTACCATACCAAACGCGGCGAACGTATGGATAAAATTGCGCAAAAATTTGGGATTAACGTCAGTCAATTACGAGACGTTAATCATATTCCTAATGGTAAAAAATTAAATAGCGCGCAGGCAATACTTGTGCCCACCAATTCTAAAAACAATGATCTTGCTACTATTGACATTAATAGCTCACAAGCAAGCTCTTTCAATGAATCGACTAACAATAGTCAACTTAAAACTCACACAATCAAAGCTAAACAGACCCTATCATCGATTGGACGCGACTATCATGTTAGCGTCAAAAGGTTGATGTCTTTCAACCAACTAAAGAATCCAAACGTCAAAATTGGCCAGGTCATTAATATCCCAGCGAGTGACATCAAAAATCAGTCAAGCCCAGAGACGAAAATAGAGAAACCATTAGAAAAAAGTACTGTCACAACAGCTAATGTTAAAAAAATAAGCAAAAAAAATAAGCGAACGGCAAAACACGCCTCTTCAAGCAAAAAGAAGAGATCTGATTAACCCTTGCAACGACTCACCAATAAGGCAGCATAAGCCAATGGTCAACCAGCCTAAATCAATGATGAAACAACTCAACCGTCTTATTGGTATATCTATCACGATATTGCTCATCAGTTGTGGCCAGCAAAAGAACGACCCAACAGCTAATGTAAATCAACCCTACCCTTCACAATCAGGTGGCGCGCTAGTTGACGCGATGTCTGGTGAGCCAAGTGGGCTCATTGCGATGATGGCAGGAGAATCCTCTGCATCGGCCATCGCTTCGAATATCTTTAACAGTCTACTCAAATATGACAAGAATTTAGAGTTGACCGGAGAGCTTGCACAATCATGGGATGTATCCAGCGATCAAAAAACCATTACATTTCATCTTAAGCCCAATCTAAAATGGGCAGATGGTCATGCGCTTACCAGTGATGATGTATTGTTTACATGGAAGACAGTTACAGATGACAAGACACGCTCGCCCTACGGTGCGGATTACAAACTGGTTAAAAAGGCTGAAGCGCCCAATCCTAGTACGTTCAAAGTCACCTATGAAGCCCCATATGCTCCTGCCCTAGACTCATGGTCGGGTTTACATATTCTTCCTAAGCATTTGCTGCAAGGCCAAGACATCAACAACACTTCTTTTTCAAGAAATCCTGTTGGAAGTCATTATTACCAATTAGATCAGTGGAAAAAAGGCGAGAGTATTACGCTTAAGCGCAATCCTAAAGGGACTCAGGGCCAAGCCAAAATTGACCGTTTAATTTCTCGGATCATCCCAGATCGTGCTGCGCAGTTTTTAGAACTGATGGCCGATAATATTGACTCGATGAGCTTAAACTCAATTCAATATGCACGCATTTTCCCAGCACGCCCTGACCTTACAGCCAAAATTGCGCAATATAAAGAACTTGGCAATAGCTACACCTATTTAGGTTTCAACTTAAAACGTAAGCCTTTTGATGATGTGAGGGTAAGACAAGCCATTAACTACGCAATAGATAAACAAGAAATTATCGATGGCGTGCTGCTCGGTTTAGGTCTACCTGTTGCTTCACCATACAAACCGGGTACACGATGGAGTAATCCAAAACTTCAGCCATATCCCTATGATCCCCAAAAAGCGATTGCCTTGCTTAAAGAAGCTGGCTTCGAAGATCATGATCATGACGGAATATTGGACAAAGACGGCAAACCATTGAGCTTTGAAATTTTAACCAATCAAAATAAAGAGCGCGAAATGAGTGCAGTGCTTGTCCAAAGACGCCTCAAGGAAATTGGTATTGATGTAAAAATTCGAGTGGTTGAATGGGCTACTTTCATTAGCCGCTTTATTAAAACTGGTGACTTTAATGTTGTTTTACTTGGCTGGGGACTGGGTTTAGAGCCAGACCAATTCAACATTTGGCACTCATCTCAGCAGGCACCAGGGCAGTTCAATTTCATTGGTTACCACAACACGCACGTAGATCAATTATTAGAGGCCGGTAGGTTAGAGTTGAACCCCGATAAGCGCATGAAAATTTACCACGAATTTGCAGAAGTTTTATTAGCGGACAGTCCCGTTGTTTACTTGTTTGCAGGCTATGGTTTACCCGCAATTAACAAGCGGGTTAATGGAATTGACGACCCAGCACCTCCTGCAGGTATCGGTCACAATTCTTATGAGTGGTACATTCCTGCACCGCTTAGACGTAATGAAATGAGCGCGGAGTAATTTATGCTGAAATACTTAATAAACCGATTATTTTGGATGGTGCCGCTATTGGTCGGTATCAGTCTCATTTCATTTTTAATCATGCACTTGGCGCCAGGTGACATCACTGCCACCGAGGCAAGCTTCAACCCAAAAACCAGTGAAGAATCTCGCCAAAAATTACGCGAGCTCTACAACCTCGACAAGCCGGTCATCGTGCAATATGGACTGTGGCTAAAACGCATGTCTACGCTAGATTTTGGTCACTCATTCGCTAGCCATCAAAGTCCTGTATTCTGGCAAGAAACGGACAAAGAGGGAAATGTGACCAAAGGTATGATTCAGGAAGCGCTTCCGATTACGTTGCTAATCAATGTACTCAGTCTTATTCTGATTATTGGTCTTGCGCTGCCGCTAGGGGTTATTTCTGCACTCACACAAAATAAGCTCCCTGACCGATCGATTACTATCTTCGTGTTTATTGGCTTTGCCATCCCAAGCTTTTGGTTGGCATTAATGCTGATGTATTGGACTGGGGTGAGCAACAATTGGCTGCCTATTTCAGGACTACACACGCTAGGTGCAGAGAAGCTCTCTGCCTTTGCACAACTATTAGATACACTTAAACATCTCACACTGCCCATTTTAATTTCTGGCCTTACCGGACTCGCTGGCATTTCTCTATTTGTGCGTAACGGTATGTTAGATGTGCTTCACCAAGATTACATCACGACCGCACGTGCCAAAGGTCTGCCCGAAAATACAGTGGTCTATAAACATGCACTTCGTAATGCACTGCTTCCACTCATCACCATCTTCGGCCTTTCAATTCCTGGTCTCATTGGCGGTTCTGTGATTGCTGAATCTATTTTCGCGATACCGGGCATGGGGAAACTTTTTTACGATGCCGTGCTGATGCGTGATTTTCCAGTGATTATGGGCATTTTAACGATAGGCTCCGCGCTCACGCTTATCGGCAACCTGCTGGCTGACTTGGCTTATGCTTGGGCTGACCCACGGGTTCGTAAAGGGGTATCACAATGAACGCTATCATTAAAAACCCGTTAACTTTAGCTGGCTTGATTATCATCGGAGTAATATCGATGATGGCAATTTTTGCCCCATGCATTGCGCCATATGATCCAGATGCGATTAACGTCAAAAACATTTTGCTTTCTCCTTCATCGATGCACTTGATGGGCACTGACGGCTTGGGACGAGACGTATATTCAAGAATGCTATTTGGGGCCCGCATATCGCTTTTAGTAGGCATCGTAGCGGTTGGTATTGCCGCCATTATCGGCATCGTCCTAGGTGCTATCGCGGGCTTCTATCGTGGCTGGGTAGATACGGTCATTATGCGTATTGTTGATATCATGTTGTCTATACCAACATTCTTCTTAATATTAGCCGTCATTGCTTTTTTGACCCCTTCAATCTGGAACATCATGATTGTGATTGGCCTAACATCGTGGATGGGTGTTACCCGTCTGGTACGTGCCGAGTTTATGAGTCTCAGGAATCGTGAGTTTGTTCTCGCATCCCAGACTTTAGGCGCTAAAGATAGTCGTTTAATTTTCAAACAACTATTACCAAATAGTCTCACCCCCATTATCGTGAGCTCGGTGCTTGGGATTGCTAGCGCGGTGTTGGTTGAGTCTGGATTAAGCTTTTTAGGCTTGGGTGTTCAAGCCCCACAAGCCTCTTGGGGCAATATTCTCACTGATGGCAAGGAGTATATCGAGTTCGCTTGGTGGTTATCAATGTTCCCTGGCCTTGCCATATTAATCACTGTCATGGGTTATAATTTGCTTGGTGAAGGTCTGCGCGACGCGCTAGACCCAAGAACTTCAAATAACAAATAAAAAATTTTGACTACTAAGGAAAGCTACTCATGGGATTCCTCACTGGAAAACGCGTATTAATCGTTGGTCTTTTAAGTAATCGCTCTATTGCCTACGGCATTGCTGAAGCGATGAAACGCGAAGGCGCTGAGCTTGCCTTTACTTACCAAATGGATAAGTTTGAAGACCGCGTAAAAAAATTAGCGGCAGACTTTGACTCAACCATCGTATTGCCATGTGATGTGGGAAGTGATGAGCAAATCGACGCCCTATTCCCTGCCCTTGCTAAATATTGGGATGGGATAGACGTAGTCGTTCATTCAGTCGCATTCGTTCCTAAAGATGCGCTAGATGGTGACTACCTAGAAAAAGTAACACGTGAATACTTCCGTATCGCCCACGACATTAGTTCATACAGCTTTGCCGCCCTTGCTAAGGCAGCGATGCCGATGATGGAAGGCCGCAATGGTAGCTTGCTCACCATCAGTTACTTAGGCGCAGAACGTACATTGCCTAACTACAACGTAATGGGTGTTGCAAAGGCAAGCTTAGAGGCCAACGTACGCTACATGGCCCAAAGCTTGGGCCCTAAGGGCATCCGTGTAAATGCAGTCTCCGCAGGCCCAATTAAAACATTGGCTGCTTCAGGCATCGCAGACTTCGACAAGATGCAAGGCTTTAACGAGAAACACGCGCCGCTGCGTCGTAACGTAACGATTGAAGAAGTAGGTAATGTATCTGCTTTCTTATGTAGCGATTTAGCTTCTGGTGTAACAGGCGAGATTACTTATGTCGACGGCGGCATGAATATTACTGCTGCTGGTATTGTTGACTAAGCTTCAGAAACTTCGCTGAAACAAAAAGGCCGTCAATAAATTGACGGCCTTTTTTATTTGCAACTAACTTCAAATACTCAATAAGTAATCATTATTGTGCAGCAGAGTCACTCATCATCAAACGGCTATTCACCATTATCTTTTTATTTGATTTCAATGTGCCAATATAGGCAGATGAAAATTCTGAGGCCATTGCAGTTCTCAAATCCAGTAAAGCTGTTTTTCTAGATTCTTCATCCGCAAGTTTATTTTGAACAGCCGATACCTTAATCAACAAATAGCCTTTTTGACTGTCCGTAATACCTGCGTAAGCTGGTAATTTCTTGGTATCAACTTTAAACACATTGGACATCGTTAAGTCTGTTAAGCCTTGGGCATTTTTACGATCGACAACAACAGGGGTTATCCAATCAAGACCAGCGACTTCTTTCGAAGATTTAAGGCTTGCAAGTGAGGCAGCTCCTTTATCGATCGCCAACTTCGTTGCCTTCTCGATTTTCAATAAATCAGCTATACCCCCTTTTACTTCATCAAAACTCCGTGGCGCTGAAGCCTTATATTCAACAACACGCGCTGAAACAAGGGTGTTATTAGAAACCTCAACCGCTTCCGTATTACGTTTATCTTTAAGCACTTCATTGGTGAAAACTAGCGTCATTAATTTGTCACTTTTAAAGAATTTAGCACCATCAGCGTAACTTAACCATTCAGTCTTCTGAACAGGAATATTGTAAGCATCAGCCACTGGCTTTAGGCTAGTAGATTGTTCATAAACAGTCGCACTGAAAGCTTCTGCTTGTTCTGAAAATTTAACTAGCGCTTTTTGATACATTAATTCTGCACGAATCTGTGGCTTCAGCGTTTCAAATCCCTGTCCTTGACCAACAATTTCAGTCAACTTAATGATGTGATAACCGAAATCAGACTTAACCAAGCCACTAACTTCACCCGGCTTCATTGAGAAGGCTGCATCTTCAAATGGCTTAACCATAGAACCACGACCAAATGTACCCAGGTCACCACCTTTTTCAGCCGAACCAGGATCTTGTGAGTACTTTTTAGCTAGCTCAGCGAACTTTGCTGGATTTTTCTTAATTTCTGCGAGCACTTGTTCAGCTTTTTTCTTAGCTTCAGCTTTTGCTTCAGGAGAGGCACTTGCACCAGCACCAATTAGGATGTGGCTTGCATGACGTTGCTCACTACCTTGAAATTTAGATGCATTTTCATCATAGAATTTTTTTGCTTCTTCATCTGTTGTTTGCATCTTCGGAATCAACGTGTTTGCAGACAACATCACAAACTCCAACTTTACCTGCTCTGGCACTTTAAATTTATCTTTATGCTTCTCGTAGTAAGCCTGTACCTCGGATGGATCAACGTTCACTTGAGAAATGAAATCAGCCGTTTTGATTTCAGCAACAGATACCTCCCGTTGTTGATGCTCAACATTAAGCACGGCATCTTCAACCGCCTTTGAAGTAAAGGCTAGTCCAGGAACCCCATCTCGTACTTGCTGTAACAGTAATTCTCCACGCATTTTCTTCTCGAATTGCGATGGTGTCATTTGATTTTGGCTCAACAGTTTGTCGTACACCTCTTGTGAGAATTTACCCCCTTGCTGAAACTCAGGCAAACTAGTGATGAATTGAGCTAGTTGCTCATTAGTGACTTTAAAGTTGTTATTACCAACTTCGGCGTTGAGTAATCTTGTGTTGATTAAACGATCCAAGACTGATTGTTTAACTTCTGGCGAATCTAAGGCGCCAATGTCTTTAGGGTTTTCTTTTTGAAGACGATCCCTTAAGCTTTGCATCGCATTGCGATACTCTTGAATAGAAATAGTTGCTCCATCTACCTTGGCAACTGAAGCGCCAGCGCCAGCATCTTTCAAATAGGCATCAATACCAAACAAGGCAAATGGCACTGTAATTAAAGTCAAAATCAACTTTGCAAGCCAACCTTTAGAATGCGCGCGAATAACTTCCAACATAACGATTACACCTTAGATTAATTAGTAAATGCACCTTTTATTTGTCAATAAACCTGTCAAAAAGTTCTAATAACAAGACTTAAAACAAGCGTAAAAATGACTGAGTGCTGAATTGTAAACAATTCGTAAATATACCATACAAGAGTTAGCCTTGACAGGCTTAAGGGAAGAGATCGGAGCGCTTTAAAAAGCACCTTACCGTGGGTCTGAGTTTGCTGGTTTAGAAAAACAAAAAGCCCCGCTTTCGCGAGGCTTTTTGATGAATCACTACAAGCTTTTAAACACTAGGTAATTCGTGGCGGAGTGGACGGGACTCGAACCCGCGACCCCCGGCGTGACAGGCCGGTATTCTAACCAACTGAACTACCACTCCAAAACTATGCGGTACATATATAACAATGTAACGACTTTTCTAGGATGGTTGAATGGTGGGTGATGACGGGGTCGAACCGCCGACATTCGCCTTGTAAGGGCGACGCTCTACCAACTGAGCTAATCACCCATTCGTTAACCAACGAAGAACGCTAGTTTACAGCATCTTTGAGCGCTTTACCAGCCCTAAATTTAGGGGAATTAGCAGCTTTAATAGAAATTGTTGCACCAGTACGTGGGTTACGACCGTTACGAGCAGCGCGTTTACCAACATAGAATGTTCCGAAACCAATAAGAGTAACTAGATCACCCTTTTTTAATGCGCCAGTTACTGCTGAAGTTGTTGCGTCCAATGCACGGCCCGCTGCTGCCTTTGAGATTCCAGCGGCTTTTGCGATTTGGTCGATTAGCTCTGATTTATTCACTTGTATCCCCTTACGTTATTATTTATAAAACAGGTCGGTTAAAAGCCCTGCTGTTTTACTTTATATCAAGTGTCAAAAGCCTATGTCAAGCCTTTAACACCAAATATTCTATTAATGCTTGGTCATTGTCAAAGCTTCAACTTCTTTGGGATCTTTAATTGGGATCACCTCAACGGTTGCTTCTGGCATTTTTTCTAAAGCGTACTCTAATACTTCATCAATCCATTTAACAGGATGAATGACCAAGCAATTTTTAACGTTATCTGGGATCTCAGTCAAATCCTTGAGGTTTTGATCTGGGATCAATACGGTTTTAATCCCGCCTCGATGCGCAGCCAACAACTTCTCTTTAAGACCACCGATTGGCAACACTTCACCACGCAAAGTGATCTCTCCTGTCATCGCAACATCTGCACGCACTGGAATGTTGGTGAGGACAGAAACCAAGGCTGTTGTAATACCGATACCCGCACTAGGTCCATCCTTAGGCGTAGCGCCTTCCGGGAAGTGAATATGAATGTCGTTCTTTTCATAAAAATCTTCAGGGATACCCAAACGCTTAGCTCGACTCCTCACCACACTCATCGCGGCTTGAATAGACTCTTGCATGACATCACCAAGCTTACCAGTGGTAATCGTCTTGCCTTTACCTGGCATTGCCACGGATTCAATCGTCAACAAATCGCCACCGACTTGCGTCCAAGCAAGGCCTGTTACCTGACCCACTTGATTCTCTTTTGCGGCAAGGCCGTAATCGAAACGCTGAACACCAAGGTATTTCTCTACAAGCGCTGGCGTCACAACAATCTGCTCAACCTTGCCATCCTTAGGCAAGCTTAGTTTTGAAGTCAGAATGTCTTTCACAACCTTGCGGCAGATCTTAGAGATCTCTCTATCAAGACTACGAACGCCGGCTTCACGAGTGTAGTAACGAATAATTTCTTGTACAGACGCTTCAGAAATTTCAATTTCACCCGCTTTTAAACCGTGCGCTTTTAATTGCTTAGGCACCAAGTAGCGCATAGCGATATTAAGCTTTTCATCTTCGGTATATCCAGCAAGACGGATAATTTCCATACGATCCATTAAGGCTTCTGGAATATTGAGTGAGTTAGACGTTGCCACAAACATCACATCGGACAAATCATATTCAACTTCAACGTAATGATCGACGAAAGTATGGTTTTGTTCTGGATCAAGCACTTCTAGCAATGCTGAAGATGGATCACCGCGCATGTCTTGCCCCATCTTGTCGACTTCATCTAACAAGAACAATGGGTTTTTCACTGAAACTTTAGCCATGCTTTGTAAAATCTTACCTGGCATAGAGCCAATATAAGTGCGGCGATGACCCCGGATTTCTGACTCATCGCGGACGCCACCTAAAGCAACTCGCACAAATTTACGATTAATCGCCTTAGCAATACTTTGACCCAGCGAAGTTTTACCCACACCAGGTGGCCCAACCAAGCAAAGAATTGGCGCCTTTGATTTATCAACGCGCTGTTGCACAGCAAGGTACTCAACAATACGCTCTTTAACCTTCTCAAGGCCGTAATGGTCTTCATCAAGAATGCGCTGCGCTTCTACCAAATCTTTATGGATTTTAGTTTTCTTCTTCCAAGGCAAGTTAACCAAGGTTTCAATATAATTTCGCACTACGCTTGCTTCAGCAGACATCGGCGACATCATTCTGAGCTTTTTCATTTCAGCATTCGCTTTATCCAAAGCCTCTTTAGGCATTTTGGCGGACTCAATTTTCTTAGCTAGCTCATCAATGTCGGCGTTTTCGTCTTGCTCACCAAGCTCTTTTTGAATCGCTTTTACTTGCTCATTCAAATAATATTCGCGCTGACTTTTTTCCATCTGGCGTTTCACACGGCCACGGATACGTTTCTCGACTTGCAGGATATCAATTTCACCCTCCATTACACCAAGCAAATGCTCAAGACGTTGGGAGATGCTAAACATTTCAAGGATGCTTTGCTTTTCTTCGAGCTTCAAAGTGAGATGCGCGGTAATGGTGTCTGCTAGTCGGCTTGCATCTTCAATCGTTGCAAGTGAAGTCAAAATCTCAGGTGGAATTTTTTTATTGAGTTTTACGTATTGATCAAACTGCGTAAAGACAGTTCGCATAAGCGCTTGAACCTCATGCTCATCTTCTTGCACATCAACAATCACTTCAGCTTTAGCTGTAAAACACTCTTCAGTATCTTGGAACTCAACTAATTTAGCGCGACTTACCCCTTCGACCAGCACTTTTACGGTGCCATCAGGCAACTTGAGCATCTGCAAAACAGTCGCTATCGTGCCAACATCGTATAAATCTGAAGCCTCTGGCTCATCTTTATTAGCTGATTTTTGTGCCAATAAAAAGATTTGCTTATTACCTTCAGAAGCAATCTCAAGGGCCTTCACTGATTTTGCACGACCGACAAAGAGTGGAATGACGAGATGTGGATAAACCACTACATCACGCAAAGGCAGTAGCGGTAAGAATCCTGTATCTGGGGTAAAAGATGGCAATGTTTGTTCTGTCATGAGAAAGCCTTTAGCGTTAGCTTCGTTCGGCAATATGCCGATTATCTATGCAATCTAATTGGGGATAAACGCTGACGCTTCAAGTGCCAGCGCAAATTATTTTTAGTATTTAGAATAATTACTTTAATACAACACTAAAAGACTCGACTTAGCTGGCTGACTCAGCCTTTACTGCTTCCTCAGAATAAACCAAGATAGGTGGGTTATCACCCCTGATAGTGCCTTCATCCACAACAACCTTAGAGAGATTTGGCATGGAAGGTAAATCAAACATAATTTCCAGCAAAGCATGTTCCATAATTGAGCGTAGGCCGCGAGCACCAGTTTTTCGCTCAAGCGCTTTCTTTGAAATCAAGCGGAGTGCTTCATCACGGAACTCTAGCTCAACCCCTTCCATTTTGAAGAGCTTAGCGAATTGTTTAGTTAAGGCATTTTTAGGCTCAACCAAAATCGTCATTAGCGCAGCCTCGTCTAGAGACTCAAGGGTTGCAATGGCAGGTAAGCGGCCAACAAACTCGGGGATAAGACCAAACTTAATCAAATCTTCAGGCTCAACATCACGTAACACTTCACCAATCGCCCGTGAATCTTCTTTGCTCTTAACTTCAGCGCCGAAACCGATACCGCCTTTTTCAGAGCGACGACGAATCACTTTATCTAGGCCATCAAAGGCGCCACCACAAATGAAAAGGATATTCGTTGTGTCTAACTGAACAAACTCTTGATTTGGATGCTTACGGCCCCCTTGAGGCGGCACAGAAGCCACAGTACCTTCAATTAGCTTGAGCAAAGCTTGTTGAACGCCTTCGCCAGAAACATCGCGAGTAATAGATGGGTTATCTGATTTGCGTGAAATCTTGTCGATTTCATCGATATAGACAATGCCGCGCTGCGCTTTATCAATATCGTAATCACATTTTTGCAGAAGCTTCTGCATGATATTTTCAACGTCTTCGCCCACATAACCCGCTTCAGTCAACGTAGTTGCATCCGCCATCACAAATGGCACATCTAATAAACGCGCTAGCGTTTGAGCAAGCAAAGTTTTACCTGAACCTGTTGGGCCAATGACTAAAATATTGCTCTTAGCAATTTCAACATCATCTTTTGCTATTGGTTGATCTAGACGTTTGTAGTGGTTGTATACCGCCACTGCCAAGCTCTTTTTAGCTTGCACTTGACCAATCACATACTGATCAAGAATCGCACAAATTTCTTTAGGGGTTGGGAGTTTTTTGTCACCGACTTTTTCGCCGTCAACCGTTTGCGCTTCTTCACGGATAATATCGTTACAGAGGTCTACACACTCGTCGCAAATGAATACAGAGGGTCCAGCAATCAGTTTTTTAACTTCATGCTGACTTTTACCGCAAAACGAACAATAAAGTAGTTTTTCGTCTGATGCGTTTGTTGTCATTCACTATTCCTAAAAATTTCTTTATTAACTTACTGCTAACTTTTGCTTAAGCAACAAAACAGATTAAGCAGCCTCAGGACGATTTTCGATCACTTTATCAATCAAGCCATAGGTCACTGATTGCTCAGCGCTCATGAAATTATCACGCTCTGTATCGCGATCAATTTCGTCTGCTGTGCGGCCTGTGTGGTGCGCCAAAATTTCATTGAGCTTGGCACGCAGATACAAAATCTCTTTTGCGTGAATCTCAATATCCGTTGATTGGCCTTGAAAGCCGCCAGACGGTTGATGAATCATAATGCGTGAGTTAGGCAAACTAAAACGCTTATCTTTAGCCCCAGCCGCCAATAAGAAAGCGCCCATACTGGCCGCTTGGCCAATACATAAGGTGCTCACGTCAGGCTTGATAAATTGCATAGTGTCATAAATAGACATCCCAGCAGTGACTGAACCACCAGGTGAGTTGATGTAAAGCGAAATATCCTTATCTGGATTTTCCGCTTCCAAAAACAATAGCTGCGCCACCACAAGGTTGGCCGTCATGTCATTCACAGGACCCACCAAAAAAATCACACGCTCTTTGAGTAAGCGTGAATAAATATCATAAGAACGCTCACCTCGGCCGCTTTGTTCTACGACCATCGGGATATAACCAAGACCTTGCGTATCCATGGCGCTTATCATTTCCTTCATTTGGTGATGACTTGGCGTTTGCATTATGCATTACCCATTAAATCATCAAATTTCACTTTTTTGTCTGATACTTTTGCAGTTGCCAATACCCAGTTAACAACATTTTCTTCTGTTGCTAAGGCTGCTGGCTCATCGAGACGTTTTACGTCGTCATAGTACCAACGCACAACATCCTCTGGACGCTCAAAGCTTACTGAGAATTGGTCAACCATTGCACGAACTTGGTCGGCATCCGCTTGTAATGAATGCTCATTTACCAAGTGCATCAATACCAAACGTAATGTCGCACCACGCTTTGCTTGATCTTCAAACATTGAAGGCTCAAGCGTGACGTTTGCTAAATCAACACCGCGTTGTTGCAAGTTATGGCGTGACATTTGCATCAAACGATCGATTTCCATACCAAGCAACGCGTTAGGCAATTCAAATTTAGCATTTGAAACCAAAGCATCAAACACTTGTTCTTTTACATTTTGACGAACACGCTTAGTCACCTCTTGTGACAAGCTTTCTTTGATTTCAGCTTTCATTTTTTCAACATCGCCATCATCAACACCCAATGTTTTTGCAAATGCAGCATCAATGGCAGGTAATTTAACTTCTGCCACTTCTACGAAGTTCACTTTGTAAGATACTGTTTTTCCAGCCAATTGCTCTGGTTGATGGTCTGCAGGATAAGTGATTTCAAACGTCGCTTCGCCGCCAGCTTTAGCGCCAACCAAATGATCGTCAAACTGAGGAACACGGCCACCTTCACCAATCACCAAATCAATGGTTTGGCCACCAGTGCTTTCAACTTCATTACCATCAATTGATGCAGACAAAGCAAGTTTCACTTTGTCACCTTTTTTGGCAGCGCGTTTAACTGGTTCGTAAGTTGCGCGTTGCTTCACAAGCACATCCAATGTTCTTTGCACGTCTGCTGCTGCCACGTCCAATACTGGACGCTCAACCTTAACTTTACTCAAGTCGCCAATTTCAACCTCTGGGAACACTTCAAAAGTTGCCACGTATTCAAACTCTTTGTCCGCTTCAGCAAAAGGCTTGTGCTCAATATTAGGATAACCAGCCACACGCAATTTATTTGACTCAACACCTTCAGAGAATGAGCGCTCAACCGCATTAGTCAAGGCTTCATCACGGGCCTGTGCGCCATATTGTTGCTGGACAAATTTTGCTGGTACTTTACCTGGACGGAAACCTGGCAACTTTGCCGTACGCATCAATTGGCTGATACGTTGATTAATTTCATCCTCAATTGGTTTCATCGGCACGGTTACCGTCATACGGCGTTCTAGTTTGCTGATGATTTCAACGGTTGCTGACATGTGCTGTGTTCCTTAACTCAAGAAATTGGTATGTAAATTCGAATCTAAACTGATTGATTGTCAAAAATTCAGACTTCAGTGTGACTCACTAAATTAATAAAGGTTACGATTATATCACAGGAGATTTTTTAGATAATCGGCTTTATTACACTGTTATTACCCGCTTAAAAGACACACAAAAAGTATTAATAGACTAAAATGCTTAAGTAAATATTTTATGGCTTAAACAAGGAGAACTATCATGGCAAACGCAGTCACCCTAAAAGGTAACCCTATCACTATCGGCGGCAATATCCCAACAGCAGGTCAAACTGCTCGCGACTTTGAACTTGCTAATGCAAAACGCGAAACGGTGACTTTAGAAACCTTCGCTGGGAAAAGAAAAATTTTGAACATTTTCCCAAGTATTGATACACCAACTTGTGCAACTTCAGTGCGTGAGTTCAACAAAAAAGCAGCTGCGCTTAATAATACAGTGGTGCTATGTATTTCTGCTGACTTACCTTTCGCACAAAGCCGCTTCTGCGGCGCTGAGGGCATTGAGAACGTTATCGCGCTTTCAAGCTTCCGCAACAATGCACAATTTGCGACCAATTACGGCGTAGCGATTTTAGACAGCAGCCTAGCTGGCTTAACTGCACGTGCGGTGATCGTGTTGGATGAGGATAATAAGGTTTTACATAGCGAATTAGTTTCAGAAATTGCTAATGAGCCTAACTACGATGCGGCACTGGCTGTTCTTTAAGCATTTGCCAGCATAAGAAAAAAGCCCGCAGTTTAATTTGCGGGCTTTTTCTTATTAAAAACACTCACCAACTCTACTTCTCACTCATTTCCTGATAAACCGTATATTTAGCATTACTGTCCTTTGCTTTATCCACCGGATACTTAATAGCATTCAATGCAATCTTGTCATTAGCGGCTTGAATCAAATCAATGCCCGTTACTTCTGCCAATCTAAGTAAATAAACAAAAGTATCAGCAAGCTCATGCGCAACTTCTTGGCGTTTGTCAGCACTTAAATCATAACTTTCCTGAATGGTATCCCACTGAAAGTGTTCCACCAGCTCAGCAGCCTCCACAATCATCGCCATTGCAAGGTTCTTGGGAGAATGGAACTGCGCCCAATCCCGCTCGTTTACAAAAGCATCAATTTTCTGACGCAATTCAATTAAGCTATCCGCCATTATTTGTCCTTTCGGTTCGACCCCGCCACCAATTTAATCTCAAACAAACGGCACTCTAATGGCCCGTTAAATAGCGGTGTGCGTTTCGTAGGCGCTAGACGCATCATTTTAGGCAGACGCATATCATTGGTAAGGAAATACGCGTTCCAACCAGCAAAGTTGCGCTTCAAGGTCTCACCCATTTTCGGATAAAGTGCAGCTAATTCTTCGTCTTCACCGATACGCACGCCATAAGGTGGATTAGTAACTAGCACCCCCTCTCCGGCTGGCGCTGGCACTTGAGTAAACTCCAACTGTGCAATCTGCACAGCCTCTAACAATCCCGCTTGCTCTAAATTTTGCTTGGCCACACGCACCGCTCGCAAATCCATATCGCTACCGTAAATCTTAGAGAACTTCACAGGCTTCGCTTTTTTCCTAGCGTCCTCACGTAAGCTATTCCAAAGCTTCGCATCAAAATTCATTAGCTTTTCAAAGCCAAAACCACGATGACTTCCAGGCGCAATATTAAGCGCCATCATCGTCGCTTCAAGTAAAAAAGTACCACTACCGCACATTGGATCTAAAAATGGTTGCGCCGGCTTCCAACCAGAAAGCTTAATAATGCCAGCTGCTAAATTCTCACGCAAAGGCGCCTCAATACTTGCGCGGCGCAAACCACGCTGATAGAGCGCATTGCCTGATGTATCTAAATAAAACTGATAGCTGTCAGCGGCTAAATAAGCATGAATACGCACATCTGGCTCTTTAGTATCAATGTATGGGCGACTTTTAACAGCCTGACGAAACTTATCACACACTGCATCCTTAATACGAAGTGTTGCAAACTCTAGGCTCTTGAGCGGGCATTTCACGCCCGTCACCTTCACCATAAAGTTATTGCTGACCTTAAACCAACTTGGCCAATCAAGCTTGTAAGCAGCATTAAACAAATCATCTTCAGTGGCGTATCGACCACTCGCCACTCGCCACATAATGCGTGTTGCAATGCGGCTTTCTAGATTCGCTTTGTAACAAACAGCCATGTCACCAGCAAAGCCTACCCCGCCATCTGTGGCTTGAATGGCTTTTGCGCCAATACTGGCAAGCTCATCTGCCAATAAGGCTTCGAGGCCGCGGGGGCAAGTGGCGAAAAAATTCTGCTGACTCATGTGTAATACTTTCTTTAAATTTACGCTTCAAACAACAAACGATTACTGGTACTTAAATTCTCATCCTTGAGCTTTTCAACAAACTCAAGAAACTCTATTTTGTGATTTTCTTGCAGGGTTTTTGCCCGTACACGCAATGTAGACCATCTTAAATCGCGCGGTGGACGTTTGAAACCAAAAACAACGATATTGCCAGGACGGCCTGTGCGTAAGACCAATACACGGTCATGAAAGCTTTGCTCAATGCGCTGCAAGTAAATATCGAAGTTTTTATCCGAACCCCAGAGATTAACGGCAATCATGCCATCTAAACGCAAGGATGCTTCACATGTATCGAAGAATGTTTGATTGTACATCTCTGGCGGCACACCTTTGCTATCAAAGATATCCAGTAATAGCACATCTGCCGTATTACCGTTTTCTTGCAGATAAACCACACCATCACCTTCAATGACTTCCAATCTTTCATCGTCATCGGGTAAATAAAAATGGCTACGTGCTACTTGAATAATGCGCGGGTTAATCTCCACTACGCGGGTTTGCATCTCCGGCAAGAAATGATGAATGTATTTAGCAACCGAACCACCGCCCAAGCCTATCATCAACACATCTTTAGGCTGCTTCATAAATAGCAAAAACATCATCATGCCGCGCGAGTAAGCAAGCTCAAGCTCATAGGGCGCTTTAACACGCATTGCACTTTGCACGGTTTCTGAACCAAGATATAAGGATCGCACACCGTCCATCTCGCTGACATCAACGCTTTCTTCGCCCGTCATGCCTTTATGCACAGCCCTAGAGATTCTTCGCCCGACACTCCGCATTTAGAGGGCCTCCTCCACACCCTTGCTATTATCATTTGCCACTTCAATTGGCTCGCTGATTGGCGCTTCTTCAACCGCCTTAAATCGCGTATCAATCTCCATCATTAAAGTATCAATGCGTTTAATTTCTAAAGTCACTCGCGTGCCTACCGCCAACTCAGGCAGGCTATGTACTTTGGTGATATAAGGCATATGGTCAAAACGCACTAAGTTTTCACGCCAAACCGTGGCTAAAATATCCTGTACATTTTCTTGTACCAAATACTGCAAGCACCAATAGCGCTCCATACGCGTTTGGAAGTCACCGTAAGCGTTATACGTTAAGTCAAAATGTCGCATGATCATCGCAAGCTCATCGCTGTTTTGCGGATAAGTGGGCTCGTCACCTTGCACCACAGCAATGATTTGGCGCTGATTCACCAAGTCCACTGCACGACGCAACGGTGATGTGCTCCAAGCATATTGCGCAACACCCAAGCCTTGATGCGGATCAGCTTGCGTCGTCATATAAACCTTACCGCCATTTTGCGCACGATAAATGCCTGGTACTTGATGTTCGGCCAGCAAAGCACCCCATTGGCTGTTGGCTTCAATCATGAGCTCAGCCACTAGCTTATCCATCGGTGAGCCACGACGACGACCAACAATACGGACTTTTCCATCGTCTACATAAAAGTTGTAATCAATTTGAATTGGGCGGTTTGGGTCGTGCTTGCCCCGTGTTTTTTCAAGCGACTCAGCCAAATTGAATAACAAAGAAAGCCTAGCCCAGTAAGGATGGCCGTTATCTTCAGCCAAGGTTTCTTCGTTAAAATAAGGCTCTAAAGTGTCATGGCGCAAATTATCCACCACATGCACTAACTCCACTTTGCTATGGCGATTACTAATCGTGAAATCCGCCGCCACATCTAGATACATCGAAAGCGCGGGCTTCCATTCACCCTCGTTTAAGCTAAAAGGCGTAATCGCCAGCTCGGGCAACATGGTGATTTTATTGCCTGGCATATACACGGTAGAAAGCCGATGTAAAGCCACTTCATCTAAGGGCGTATGTGGCCCAATTCCTAGTGCTGGTGCCGCAATATGAATACCGACACGGTGTGCGCCATCTGGCAATGTTTGAATCGAAAAGGCATCGTCAATTTCAGTCGTCGTGCTGTCATCAATACTAAACGCTTCCACTTCCGCACATGGCAAATCTTGCGGCATGTCTGCCAATGCCAAATCATTCGCAAACTGAATGCCTTTTGGGAAATACTCACGCAAAAATGCACCAAGGTGATAATCGTGGCTAGACTGAATACCACCAGCATAAGAAATCACCTGAATAGGATTCACATGAAGCTCAGCAGAAGCTTGCTCAACGGCCTTCCACTCCATGCTGTTTTTATCAGGTTCATAGAGCAACATTTCAAGCTTGAGCGACAACTCTTCTGGCATTTGCTTCGCTTTTAACTGCTCGACGAATAATTGGATTTTTTCAGCTTGCACGCGCTTTTTCTCAAGCGCAGCTAATGCGGCCTTTAGCGTATCTGGTGGCGCTGCTTTATATCGACCCTTACCTTTGCGGTAAAAGTAAACGGGGGCGCTATGCAAGCGCATAGCAACAGCCGCTGTCTCAATCGCACTTGGCGCTTTACCGTAATATTCTTTTGCAAGTTCTTCAAAGCCAAATTCAGGCTCGCCACAACACTCCCACAAAAATGGCACTTCCAAGGCATCAGCCTCAGCATTTGCCGCTTCCATAAAGCTCGCCAGCGCACTCTCGAATCTCAGCAATACGTTCGCCGCTTTGATTTTAGAACGCTTTCCGCTGGCCGATTCCACCTGCAAAGCACCTGCGGTTTCAGACATCACGGAGGCGACTTTAAAGCCACCATCTTCTTCAAAAAATACATTCATTACTTGGGCGTCACAGTACGTTCAAAATTCAATTGCGCACATTTTACAGTGCTTTCAGTTCCGCGCTTGAGATAACACGGATAAGATGTCACTTTATTTGCAAAATGGCTGTATTCATCAATGGATAATCGTATCCCGATTACTTTGTTAACGGGCTTTCTTGGTTCAGGTAAAACCACGCTATTAAATAAGCTCCTCACCAATCCCGGCATGAAAGACACCGCCGTGATTATTAACGAGCTAGGATCAACGGGCTTAGACGACATCCTAGCCAAGAACCTAGAGCGCTTAGTTGAAAGCCAGCACATTGCCGACAATACCGTATTACTAGAATCAGGCTGTTTATGCTGCACACTCACTACCGAGATGGCAGGTACTTTAAGAGACCTATTTTTCAAACGCGCGCTTTCAGCCATTCCAGAATTTAAACGCCTGATTATCGAAACCACAGGCATGGCCGACCCGGGGCCCATCATGGGAAGTTTACTCAATGAGCCTGTGATTAGCTCAACTTATTGCTTAGATGCTGTGGTAGTAACAGTCGATAGCGTTTATGGATTAGCGCAATTAAAAGCCCACGCTGAGGCCAGAAAACAAGCGGCTGTGGCGGATTTGCTACTCATCACCAAACCAGACTTAGCCAATAGCGAACAAATCAACGCTTTAGAAACGGCGCTCAATGAAATCAACCCGGGCGCAACCCAATATCAAGTCGCACAAGGCCAAATCGACCCAAGTCATATTATCGACATTGGTTTGTTTGATAGCAGCAACCAAGAAGCCAAACCTGAACGTTGGTTACGCGCGCCCACTAAGAAAAGCGCAGGGCTGTTTAAAGAAGCCCACGACGAGGGCATTACCAGCTTCACCATTGCACTCCCTATGCCGCTTAGTTATGACCTGCTCGAACCTAAACTCGCATTGCTATGCGCCACCCACGGCGAACAGTTGCTGAGAATGAAAGGAATTATTCATGCCGATGATCAGCCCGACCCTATCGCCGTGCATGCCGTGCATAAAACGCTCTACACACCAACCATGCTCACCGGCTGGACAGAAGAAAAGCCGATTTCTCGGCTTGTGTTGATTGGTAAAGGCTTAGATGAAGCGGCCATTAGAAAGGAAATGATGCGGATTTAAGCGCTATTTCAAATCATCCCAAATCTTATCCAGTCGTTTAGTCGAAACAGGAAACGGTGTTTTCAATTCTTGCGCAAACAAAGACACGCGCAGCTCTTCTATCAACCAACGGTAATCCGCCAAAGCCTCACTCACCTCCAAGTTGGCTTTACGCAAATTGGTCACTTTGTCTTGCCATCGCTGCCAAACCATTTGTACGTTTTGGGCGCTTTTGAAATCGCGGTCAATCGCGCTTGGGTATTTATCAAGACGCAGCTTTAAGGCTTTGAGATAGCGTGGCAGATGTTGCAATCGCTCCCACGGTGTTTGGCTAAAAAACTGCTTAGGCAGTAAGAGCGCTAATTGTTCTTCCACTTCCTTTTTTACCCGCGCCATATTGGGTGGCAAGGCGTTCAGCTTTTGGGTGAGCGCTAAATATTCTTGAGCAATCGCCGCAGCAAGTCTTGATGAGCCATCCACCACTGCTGGCAAGCGTGTTCTAGCCCGCTGTTTAATTGTCATAAACTCGGCATTGGTACGCGGCAAATCATCTTCACCGATAAACGCACGGTCACTAATCGCTAGCAACATATCATCACGCAAATCGTCTGGGGATATGAGATTACGCAACAAAAGTGCGTATTGATTAAACTGAGGCAAGCCTTTTTCAAGCTGTTTCATTTGCTCTTTTAGTTCAAAACGCATAAGCCTGCACACGCCCATTCTATGCGCCTGCTGAGCCATCATTTCAGTATCAAATAGTTTTACCGCGACATTGTCTTTATTGTCTTCTAGCGCAGGATAGCCTGTCAGCTGATGACCTTCTTTAGTGAAAGTGAGCGTTTTGGGCAAATCACCAAAGTCCCATTGTTTGAGACCTGTTTTTTCTATGCTAGGTGAACTGCTTCTAAAGGTAAGCTGTGCAGCACTACCTAATTGCGCCTTAAGCGCATTCCAATCTCGGCCCATGCCCAACTCGCGGCCTTTTTCATCCACCACACTAAAGTTCATGCGCAAGTGATCTGTCATACCACTCAAATCAAAATCCGCCACTGACAATTTAAGCGTAGTCTGTTTTTGGATGTACTCCGCTAATGCAGGCATCAACGCTTGCTCATACTTTGCCTGCTCTAAAAAGCCTGTGACAAAATCAGGGACTGGCACACAAACGCGGCGTAAAGCTTTTGGCAAGGCTTTTATAAGTCCCGTGAGCTTTTCACGCACCATGCCCGGCACCAACCAATCGGCCTGAGCGGGGTTTAACTGATTAAGTAATGCTAGCGGCACGGTCGCAGTAACACCATCAAGCGGATGGCCAGGCTCAAAACGATATTTAAGCGTTAGCGTGACACCATCCATAACAAAATTTTCGGGGAACTGAGCCTCTGTTACCCCTGCCGCACCATGACGCATTAGCGCATCTTTGGTGAGGTAGAGCAAACGCGGCACCTTTTCTTCCGCCTCCTTACGCCATTTCTCAAAGCTTGCACCGTTGTATATGTCTTGCGGAACAATCTGGTCATAAAAAGCAAATAACGTATGTTCATCCACTAGCACATCTTGGCGGCGTGCTTTGTGCTCTAACTCTTCAATTTGTGCAATAAGATGTCGATTGGCTTCGAAGAATGGCGCGCGAGTATCAAACTCCATATTCGCCAAAGCTTCGCGTACAAAAATCTCACGCGACTCTTGCGGGTCAATGGGACCGTAATGCAATCGGCGCTTAGGTATGATGGTCAAGCCATACAAACTGACGCGCTCCCAAGCTGAAACTTGTGCAACCTTTCTATCCCAACGCGGATCACTGTAATGACTTTGCGTGAGGTTACGCGCTAGCGGCTCTACCCAATCGGGATCTATCTTGGCAACACAACGCGCATAGAGCTTACTGGTCTCCATCAATTCAGAAGCCATTACCCATTTAGGGCGCGACTTTTTGAGTGCCGAGCCTGGCGCAATGGTAAAGCGAATGCCGCGTGCGCCTAAGTAACTACCCGCCTCGCCATCTTTAAAGCCGATATTGCCTAGCAAGCCAGACAATAAAGCACGGTGAATTTGGTCATAGTTTTTATCTAAGTCGGCCTCTTCCACATTAGGCTTTAAATCGAGCTCTTCAGCGATTTCACGAATTTGCCCATGTAACTCGCGCCATTCTTTTAGGCGTAAGAAAGACAAGAAGTTTTGATGACACTTACCCAATAAATCTTTATTCGACTTCTTCGTTTTAAGTGCATCATCATAAAAATTCCAAAGTTTGAGAAAGCTCAAAAAGTCCGAACGCTCATCCGCAAACTTGGCATGCGCTTGATCTGCCGCCTCGCGCTTATCCATTGGTCTTTCACGCGGGTCTTGAATACTGAGCGCACTCGCGATAATTAAAATTTCACGTAATACACCCTCTTGTTTAGCCGCCAAAATCATACGACCTACTCGCGGGTCTAAAGGCAAGCGGGCAAGCTGTTTACCTAGCTCAGTGATTTCACGATTAGCATCAACTGCGCCTAGTTCCTGCAATAGTAAATAGCCGTCTGCAATGAGGCGTGAGGAAGGCGCTTCAATAAAAGGAAAGTTGCTTATATCGCCAAGGCGTAAAGCTGCCATGCGTAAAATAACCGAGGCCAAAGAGCTTCGAAGAATTTCTGGATCGGTAAAAGCTGGACGACCATTAAAATCTTGTTCGTCATAAAGCCTGATACAAATACCGTTAGACACACGTCCGCATCGCCCTGCGCGCTGCTTAGCCGCGGCTTGGCTAATCTTTTCAATCTGCAACTGCTCAACTTTTGCGCGACTACTGTAACGATTTACCCTAGCCAAACCTGCATCGATCACATATTTAATCCCTGGCACCGTGAGTGAAGTTTCAGCCACGTTAGTGGCAAGCACAATACGGCGCGTACCTGTGGTACGGAAGATTTTTTGTTGGTCTTCAATCGAAAGTCTTGCAAAGAGTGGCAAAACTTCAATATGTCTTAGCTTTGCTGAGCGTCCTTGGTATTTTCTTAAGTGCTCAGCGACATCTCGAATCTCTCGCTCACCTGGCAAGAACACTAAAATATCGCCATCACCTTGCCGCAATAAATCATCTGCCGCATCTAAAATTGCTTCTTCAATCGCCTCTTCTGCATCGTCCTCTTCCATCCAACGCGCCTCAGTCTTGCCTTTGCGCTTAATGCCAAACAGATTATCGTCATCCTCGCCGATATCCTCTTCAACCGTTTGTACGCTGTAACCTGCCTTACCAAGTGGGCGATAACGAATTTCAACAGGATAAGTGCGGCCAGAAACCTCAATGACTGGGGCGCCATCAAAGTATTTAGAGAATCTATCCGCATCAATCGTGGCGGAAGTGACAATTACTTTTAAGTCTGGTCTTTTTACTAGAAGTTGCTTGAGATAACCCAGCAAGAAATCAATGTTCAGACTGCGCTCATGCGCCTCATCTATAATGATGGTGTCGTAAGCATTAAGGAAATGGTCGCCCTGCGTTTCTGCCAGTAAAATACCATCGGTCATCAACTTGATATAGCTGGATTCTGAAAGCTTATCGTTAAAGCGCACTTTGTAGCCCACCACCTCACCCAATGGCGACTTGAGCTCTTGCGCAATGCGACTTGCCACCGATCGTGCAGCAATACGCCGTGGCTGTGTATGACCAATTAATCCGCTAATACCACGACCAAGCTCTAAACAGATTTTAGGTAATTGCGTGGTTTTACCAGAGCCTGTTTCGCCGCAAACAATCACGACCTGGCTTTTCTCTATCGCCGACTTAATTTCATCTTTGCGCGCAGTTACAGGTAAATCAAGCTCATATTCAGGCTTAGGCAAACCATTCAAACGCGCTTGATATTTTTGATGTGAAGATGAAATCTTCTGCACAACTTCAGCCAAGAGCCTATCGGCTTTTTGACTGGCTTTCGCATCGGGAGCTTTTTCTAATGCTTTTTGCAAGTCAGCGACGTCGCGTATCTTACGGCGCAAACCGTGGTGGTCTGCCAACATGCAAGTCGCAAGCACTTGGTTAAACTGAGCTATAGATTGGGGATTATTCATGTAGGACTTCAGCAACACTTAAGCAAAGCGTGAATGCAACTCTTCCAGATTTAGTGTTTCGAGTAGTTGCGCCAACCGTACTTGAGCATTTTTACGTGGGCTGTTTTTGTAGCGTGCGATTATCAGCTCATTCTTCATAGAGTGCTCCCAACCCACAAGCTCTGTCACCGAAACTTGATAGCCATGCGCTTCTAATTGAAGGCAACGTAGGACATTAGTAATTTGGCTTCCAAACTCACGCGTGTGGATAGGATGTCGCCAAATTTCAGACAAAGGTGTTTTGCCAAAAGATTCATTTTTGTGTTTGCGAAATACCTCAGCCACTTCAGCCTGACAGCAAGGCACCAGCACCATAAACTTCGCGTTCTTTTCCAAACCGAAACGAATCGCATCATCGGTCGCGGTATTACAAGCATGCAAAGCTGTGACGATTTCGACTTGCTCAGGCAACAGCGCTGAAGTCATCGACTCCTCGACGCTTAAATGATGAAAATCCATGCGGTCAAAATGCAATTGCTCGGCCAACTCTTTAGACTTTTGGACCAACTCAGCGCGCGTCTCAATGCCCACAACATGGCCTGATTGATGCTGCTTCATAAATAAATCATAAAGAATGAAGCCCAGGTAAGACTTACCCGCACCGTGATCCACCAAGGTGATATTGTCGCCCTCCTCCATCAACTCAGTCAGCAAAGGCTCGATAAAGTGATAAAGGTGATACACCTGCTTGAGCTTGCGGCGGGTATCTTGGTTGAGCTTACCGTCACGCGTCAGAATATGTAACGCCTTGAGCAACTCAATGGACTGCTGTGGCTTGATTTCGGGAATTAAAGTCATGCGTGCATTTTAACTGATGCCGCATCCTTTGAATAATAAAACGCGGTCATAGTCTGAAATGTTAGAATACCTGCCATTACATTAAGTTGGTCACCTAGCAAGTGGCAATCCTTGCTCAATATTTTTAATGACGCGAAGGTGAGCCGCAGACAGTGCGCATAGCACGGCAAGGCGATGCCGACAAAGTCAGTAGAAATATTCAGCGAGGATTTATGGCAATACAATGGTATCCGGGCCACATGACCCAAGCACGCAAAAAAGCCGAAGAAACAATGGAGTTTACCGACGTTGTCATCGAGGTGTTGGATGCACGCGTGCCAATGGCTAGCCATAACCCCATGATTGATGAAATGCGTTTGTTTCGTCAACGCCCGCAGCTTAAAATTCTTAACAAAACTGACTTAGCCGACCCTGCTGTCACGCAAGCCTGGCTTAACTATTACAACAAACAGCCCAATGTGAAAGCAGTAGCTATCTCGTGTAAAAAACCAGGCGATGCCGCTAGAGTTCCTAAGTTTTGTGCCGCGCTTGCGCCACACAGAGATTCCCCAATCAAACCGCTACGCATGATGATTATGGGTATTCCTAACGTTGGAAAATCGACTTTCATGAATGCATTGCTTAACCGACGAGTGGCAAAAGTAGGCGACGAGCCTGCTGTAACTAAATCACAACAACGCTTTGAACTTAACCCTCTGATGAGCATCACCGACACCCCCGGCATGATGTGGCCAAAAATCCAATATGAGTCAGATGGTTTCATGCTAGCTGCCAGCCACGCGATTGGTCGTAATGCAGTGATTGATGAAGACGTAGCCATCTTTCTTGCTGACAATTTACTCAAGCGCTATCCAGCCCTACTAGCAGCCCGCTACAAGGTAGATGTGACAGGTATGGATGGTATTGATTTGCTTGAGGTTATTGCAAAGCGTCGCTCTTACAAGCTCAAAGCGGGCGAATGGGATATGGAAAAAACTGCGGTGACATTCTTAACTGAGTATCGTGCTGGCACTATAGGCCGCATTAGTTTGGAAACCCCAGCAAGCCGCCAAGAAATGATGGATGCGAATAAAAAGGTGATTGAGGCACCTAAAGAAGAGGCTGAAAAAGACAACAGCGAAGAATAGTTTTATTTCTTCACAAGCTGCTTACTGAACTCGATATCCAGCTTACTCACCCGCTTAACGATTTGCGGTCCAAAGCCATTCACGAACACCACAAAATCATCCATGGTCATCGGCTCACAAAGCTTAGTTGATGCGCCATTTTCACCTGGCTGAGAGAGCCAAAACAAGCCTTTACCGTTAGTGCCCATCGAGTAGTTTTGCTCGCCACGTTTATTGAGGCGCTCTACCGCACTACTCGCTTTCTTTGATCTCATGATACTCCCTTGATTTGATAAAGCACTTATATCGCATGCCAAGCCTTGATAATCACAGCTTGGCCTAGCACTTGTTTTGGTAACGCAACATCCACCACATTCCACACCGTCGCTTGTTCGATTAAAAAGCGACTGCCATCTTTAGCAATTCGAACACCCGAATAGTTTGCTATAAACCCATGGACTGAAACCTGATACAAAAACTCAGCCCGTGCCTCACGAAGCATAGGCTCAGCAGAATATCTTGAGGGCAAGCCCAGCATGTCTTCTGACAACATCTTAAACAAAGCTAAGGCTTGATGGTTAGCGTAATTAAACATCGGATCATCGCCCGCTTGATGCGAAGCAATGGCAAATGGCTCATTCATCAACGCTTGTACAGCATCTTCAGTATCCGCAAGCCTATTATCAGAAAGCAAGGACTTGCCCGTCCAATGCTGATAACTGGTCATTAACAAATGGCTATGGCGCGTTAGGAATGCGGCTTGACGATAATCTTCTAAAAATGGATTGGCTTGCATGGCGCAAACTATGCCACGATTTGATAGCTAATGTTAGTCTTAAAAGTTAAAATTGCGAGGCTGAACTTAAACGCAAGCGCCTTTCTCAATACTTAAAGCTCTAATGTTAAACACCCTCAACGCCCCACAGCGCGAAGCCGTAAAATATCTTGATGGTCCCCTACTCGTGCTGGCTGGCGCTGGTAGCGGCAAAACACGCGTCATTACTCAAAAGATCGCTTACCTCATTCAAGAGTGCGGCTTTGCGCCAAGAGAGATTGCTGCGATTACGTTTACCAATAAAGCCGCGCGTGAGATGCAAGAGCGCGTCAGCCAATTGCTGGCCGGGGTCAATACGAAGGGCTTAACCATTGCAACCTTTCACTCATTGGGCATGCAGATATTGCGCCTAGAGGCTGAAGTATTAGGCTACAAAAAACAATTTTCAATTTTAGATTCTTCCGATAGTTACAAAATCTTATCGGACATTTTAGCGACCACTGATAAGCAGGTTTTGCGCAAAACACAATGGCAAATCTCTAGTTGGAAAAATGCATTTTTAACGCCAGACCAAGCCAAAGCAAATGCGGATGAAGAACTGACACATGCGGCGGCTAAGGTTTATCAAATCTACCAACAAACGCTCAAAGCCTATCAAGCGGTTGATTTTGATGATCTGATTAAATTGCCTGTTGAGTTATTTGAGCAACACCCAGAAGTGCTCAACAAGTGGCAACACAAGCTCAAATACTTGCTCATTGACGAGTACCAAGATACCAATACCTGCCAATATAAATTAATCAAATTGCTCACAGGCGTTGAAGGTAAGTTCACTGCCGTGGGCGACGATGACCAAGCGATTTACGGTTGGCGCGGCGCAGATGTTGAAAACTTACGTCAGCTCACACAAGACTTCACACGCTTAAAAGTAATTAAGCTCGAGCAAAACTACCGCTCCACTGTACGTATTTTGCGGGCGGCAAACCAAGTCATTTCAAACAATCCAAAACTATTCGAGAAAAAACTTTGGAGTGAGCTTGGTACAGGCGATTTAATTCAAGTGAGTGCCGCACGTGATGATGAGCACGAGGCTGAATCAGTGGTGATGAAGCTGATGGCACATAAATTTGAAAACCGCACCACCTATGCGGACTACGCGATTTTGTATCGTGGTAACCATCAAGCACGCATATTTGAGCAACACCTGCGTAACCATAAAATCCCTTACACCATCTCTGGTGGACAATCGTTTTTTGATAAAGCCGAGATTAAAGATTTAGTCAGTTATTTACGCCTCATTGCCAATGAAGATGATGATCCTGCTTTTATCCGCGCAGCCACCACCCCTAAAAAAGGAATCGGCAATACGACCCTTGAGCGCCTTGGCGAATATGCCAGTTTGCATAAAATGTCTCTATTTGCTGCCGCCTTTGAATGTGAGTTTCAGCGTGAACTTGGTGGCCGCCAACTAGACGACTTGCTGACTTTCTGCAAATACATTAATAAACTGCAAGACCGTGCGAGCAAAGATCCCGCGGGCGAAGTGCTCAATGACATGCTCACTGCGATTCAATATGAAGCGTTTTTGTATGACTCTGAAGAGCCCCGCTCAGCCGAGGCTAAGTGGAAAAACGTGTTGGATTTTGTGGGCTGGCTCACTCGTAAGGGTGAAGACAACGGCGATGGCGAAACACGTGATTTACTTAATCTGACGCAAATGGTTGCGCTGATGAGTATGCTGGAAGGTCGTGAAGATGGCGAACCTGATGCGGTTAAACTGTCGACACTCCATGCTGCTAAAGGCTTGGAGTTTGGACACGTATTTTTAATCGGCGTGGAAGAGGGCATTTTGCCGCATCGTGAAAGTGTGGATAACGACAAAATCGAGGAAGAGCGCCGCTTGATGTATGTGGGCATTACTCGCGCACAAAAATCACTCAACATTTCTTGGTGCAAAAAACGTAAGCGTGCTGGCGAAACTGAAATTTGTGAACCCAGCCGCTTTATTGAAGAGTTGCCATCAGATGATATTCGCCATTTTGGCAACCCAAGCGCAGACCCAGCCGCTAGCAAAGAACACGGCAAAGAGCATATGGCGCAAATTCGCGCCATGCTCGGCCAAAGCTCAAGTTAAGAACGAAAATTTATTAGAAAGCATTCATGCCACATATTACCCTAGACAATGCCTCCCTCGCCTTCGGCCATCACGCTTTATTAGACAAAGCCTCTTTCCAGCTTGACCCAGGCGAGCGCGTTGGCTTGATTGGTCGCAATGGTGCAGGCAAATCGAGCCTGCTGAAAGTGATTGCTGGCGAAACTAAATTAGATGATGGTAACGTTTGGCGTGCGACTTCGGTGCGTATTGTTTATGTACCACAAGAGCCTGTTTTAGACCCTAAACACACCGTGTTTGAAGCCGTTGCAGAAGGCTTGGGCGACATGCAACAAATCTTAGTGGATTACCATGAAGTCACGCACAGCATGGGCGCGGCAGATGCTGACATTGACGCGCTGATGGATCGTATGCAAAAACTACAGCATGAACTAGACGCTAAAGATGGCTGGGGCATGCAAGCTAAAGTGGAAACCGTGCTGAGCAAATTAAGCTTGAACCCTGACACGCCAGTTGCCTCACTCTCGGGTGGATGGCGAAAACGTGTTGCCCTAGGACGCGCTCTGGTGGCTGACCCCGAAGTATTGTTATTAGACGAGCCTACCAACCATTTGGATTTAGAAGCGATTCAATGGCTAGAAGAACTATTACTAAATTTTAACGGTGGCGTGTTATTTATCACCCACGACAGACGATTCCTAAATCGACTCGCAACGCGCATTGTGGAGTTAGATCGCGGCAAGTTAACGGATTTTGTCGGCAATTACGAGAATTATCTTGTCAAAAAAGAGGAGTTGCTAGCCGTTGAAGCGACCCATGCCGCTAAATTCGACAAAGTCCTCGCACAAGAAGAAGCTTGGATACGCCAAGGCATTAAAGCTCGCCGCACTCGCAACGAAGGTCGTGTCCGCCAATTAGAAAAACTACGTTTAGAACGCGCTGCGCGGCGAGAACGTCAAGGTAACGTCAAACTTTCTCTGGATGCGGGCGAACGCTCAGGCAAGCTTGTCGCAGAGCTTGATAACGTTATCAAAGCCTACGGAGACCGAACACTCATTAAAGGCTTCACCACACGCATCATGCGTGGTGACCGCATTGGCTTACTTGGCCCTAACGGTATCGGAAAAACCACGCTCCTAAAACTCATACTGGGTGAAGAAGAAGCAGACTCAGGCATGATTCAACGTGGCACGAATATGAATGTGGCCTACTTTGACCAAATGCGCGAACAATTAGATGAAGAAGCGACGTTAGCAGACACCATTAGCCCAGGTTCTGACTTTGTGGAAATCGGCAACGAACGCAAGCACGTTATCAGCTATTTAGAAGACTTCTTATTTCCGCCTCAACGCTCACGCTCGCCTGTTAAGTCGCTTTCTGGTGGCGAACGTAACCGTTTGTTACTTGCACGCTTATTTGCTCGCCCTTCAAATGTCTTGGTATTAGATGAGCCGACCAACGATCTAGACATAGATACATTGGAATTATTAGAGAGCCTATTGCAAGACTTTCCTGGCACCCTATTCTTAGTCAGCCATGACCGCGCGTTTTTAGAGAATACAGTCACACAAGTTATTGCCTTTGAAGGTAACGGCCAACTGACAGAGTTTGGTGGTGGCTACGATGACTGGCTTCGCTTCACTGAACAAAGGGCAAGCGCCATCAGCAATACACCAAAAGCGAAAGTCAGCGAGCAAAAACCTGCTACGGAAAAGGCAACGCCAGCTAAAGCGAAATTAAGCTATAAAGAGCAACTTGAGCTTGCTGAACTTCCAGAAAAAATTGAGAAAATCGAAACTGAAATTACGTCAATTAATTCAGCGCTAGCCGACCCAGAAATTTATAAAACAGACTTAGAAAAGGCTACTGCACTTCAAATTAAGCTGACTGAACTTGATGAAGCGCTATTGAATACGATTGCACGCTGGGAAGCGCTGGAAAGTAAAAACGAGGGGTAACAAAAACAAAGTTTGGTGCCCCCGACACGAATCGAACGTGTGACCCTCCCCTTAGGAGGGGGATGCTCTATCCACTGAGCTACGGGGGCTACTATGAAAAATGCCTCTTGAAGAAGCATCTATTTTCTCATAAATCAGAACGCCTATATAGGCAAGAATAAGGCAGTTGCAACGCCTTGAGTGAATCTAGTGAGCCCGCGCTGAGACTTCTCAGAGAGCGTTAAAGCGTAAAGATCAATGCGTCCTGCCATGCGACCTATTTCACGCTCAAAACTTAAGTTTTGCTCTTTGCCATTCATTTCATTCGTTTGAAAATATAACTTTCCAGCCTCATCGCGTGTATTGGATAGTTTCCATGCAGCAATCTCAACATTACGTGCGCTGTTGTAAACACTTTGCGGGTCAACGCTATCGGTGAGGAAAAACTCTGTTTTACCACCACGTGCTTTTATCATCATGGTTTGCAAGCCAGCAACAAAAGCTAATACTCGATCACCTTTATAATCCGGCTTAAAAGCTAAGTAAATTGCGTCGGTTTCCTTAACACCATTCAGCATTTCAAAATTCCATTTGTGGTCACCTTCAAACACCCAACCTACCATCTCATCCACGGTGCCAGAAGTGCTCTTTTTAAGCTCTGCAGGGTTACGTTTGTAAAGTTTGGTCATTAATAGCCGCAAACTCAGCGTGTTTTCACGCATTTCAACATCTGCTAATCGATCAATGTCGGACTTCATTAAATGCCCTAGCGAACTACCATCTTTTTGATCCGGCAGGCGCTTACCATTGACTGGCGCGACTTGCGAGGCACATGCAGCCAAGAGGCAAGCCATTAGCACACAAAGCATCTGTTTTTTGATTAGGGTTTTAATGATCATTCACCTTATACATCATGAATTTATGGGCAATTGTGCTTCAAGGCACTAACAAGCATGCAGTAATTGCGCTTATAATAACGTGTAATTACTAAATCAACGAAGAGGTTTTGCTTGAAAGCTTTTGGTCATTTTTTATTTGCGTCGTTCTTGCTGCTTTTTGCTATTAATAGCAATGCAGGGAGCAAAGTTGGTTACATTCAAATGAAGGTGGTCATGCAGTCATCTCAATCCATTGATGTGGGTAAACGACTCATGATTGAATTTAAACCAAGAAATGCAGAACTTGAAAAATTCAGAAAACAAATTCAAGAGAAAGAAGCCTCTCTTGAAAAAGACGCTGCAAGCTTATCGCAACGAGATTTAATTTCGAAACGCCAAGAAATTGAATACCTTAAAATTGATTTTGATCGCAAAAAAAATCGCCAACATGAAGACTTTTTATTACGCAAACAAGAAGAGCTTAATAACTTCCAAAATAACGTGAATACCGCGGTAACATCACTAGGGCAAAGTGAGGGTTATGACTTAATTCTCTACAATACTGGTGGCTATATTGGCCCCAAAGTTGACGTGACAGACAAGGTGTTGAAGTTATTAAAATAAAAAAGCTAGCAATGCTGTCATTCGATAACTGATTAATTTTTTATACATTAAGTCTCGTTCAGTTTAGGTAATATCCAATATTGCCAAACTCCCAATACTGCGAGACCCCCAATCAAAACACCACCAAATACATCCAAAGGGAAATGCTTAACTAGTATTACACGCAAGGCGCCATTAAAAACTGCAAGAAGTATCACCAACACACGCATCCAAACCTTGGGTAAGCATATCGCCAAAAATAAGCAGCTAGTTAGGTAATCGCAAGTATGTCCAGATGGAAAACTATTAAAAGCCGAGGATAGTGATGGCCCTGCCCAAACATCCAATACACCATAGCTAGCCTGGGTGAGATGGTCTGGACGAGCATGCCCCATCATTATCTTAAGTATGCGCACAATAAAAATAGAACCTATCGCTTGCGTCAGCAAATAGCCCCATCCTATGATGCGCATTTGTTTATCTTGACTTTTAAAGCCCCAAATCAACATACCAAGAAAAAAAGCATAAAATCCATACATCATATTGTCGCTCAACCATTTCAACACTTCGCGATGCGAAGACATCCAAGGCTGATTAGCAAGCATTTTAACGTGTGCTATGTCACCAAAAAAAATGGTCCAACCCAACATAGCCGCAAGGTAACAGAACCATAATAGGCGCGCACTTTCTAAACGATTCTCAAAGTTTACATTTTGCCAAAACATAGTAATCCTTAAGCTCTATATTAAACGGCAGCATAACGTCGCAACGTTGAGAAATATTGGTGCTGCCAAACGCAGCAGATAAATCATTGGTCTTTATAATCAAAATAGCGTCATGATGTTTGCTTGCCCAAGCGCTTACTTGGCCCACGCCTAGCTCCACAAAAGTACGATTAGCGTAGTAGTTAAAAATACCTCTTGTTACATTAACCACAGCAACATCTTGTGCAGGGCTAGCGAGAGAGTTGATGGTATGAGCGAGGAGGCGTGCTGAAAAAAGTGGGTTAAGCAAAGTTACCATGCCGCCAAACACCAAACAGGAAAATATAATCGTGCAAGTACAAGTAGCAAGTAACCAGCGCTGCAAGCTGAAACGCGCGGCATAAATCTGAACGCATGCAAGTAATACAACACCAAAACTTAATGCAATGCCAAGATGAATATTGTCACTCAAATATCTTGTAGAGACGACGTATAACAATACTGCAATTGCAATATTAAAAAGCGCAGGTGGCCATGCCAACCAGGCGCTTATTTTTTGTTGTGGAACAAGTCTGCCTAATGCAAACGCTCCACTTAAACATAGGGCTGGCATCAAAGGCTGTAAGTAGATAAACAGTTTGCCTGAAACCAAAGAAATGCCGATCAAAGGGACTAAAGCGAAAAACAAAATTGAGCGCATGGCAGGCTCTGATTGAGACCATAGTTGTTTCAACCCTCTAAAGATAGGCACTGCCCAAGGCATAGAAAGTAAAGGTAATAATACCCAATAAAAATAAATCGGCTGCTTGTGACTCCAAGAATTGATGGTGCGACCAACCAATTGTTGGTGCCAAATTTGTGCCAAATAATCGCCACTACCTGATTGGATGACAGCAATTACCCAAGCTGAAACCATTGCCACCATGGCAAAAAGCCCATACCAAGGACGTAAGCGTTCAACTCCCTTAGCCGAATGTGTTTGTATCTGCCAAAAAATGCCGGGTAACAAATTAAATAGCAGAGCAACAGGCCCCTTGATCGCGACAGAAAGTGCGCAAATTGCCCAATAATAAACAAGATGCTGACGATTTGCTGTGCTATCAAATTTAAGCAAATACAACCAAGCCCAGACTGTGCTGGCGGTGAGAAGCATATCCATGCGGGCAATTTGACCAACAATTAGAGTGAGCAAGCTAGAGCCAAATAGTAAGCAAGCCAAAAATCCGCCCTGTTTTCCTAACAATCGACTTCCTAATTGGGACAGGCCCAAGCCCGCAAGCAAAGTACTTATAAACGTAATCAATCTAAAAGCAAATTCGCCCTGCCCCACCAACTTGCCTATCAAAGCAACCAACCAAAAATACAAAGGGGGCTTATCTGGATAAGTGTAGCCGTTAAGGTGCATCACCAACCAATTTCCAGAATTGAGCATTTCACGCACAACTTCGCCATAACGCATTTCATCTTGTACCCACAAATCGCGTGGAATAAACAAATTAAAGCCATAAGCGCCTATAAAGCTCAATAGTAAAACCAGCCAAGGCTTGAGGGCTAGCTGAGAGGATATCTTAGAAATACAACTGAACACGGCGGAATGAAATTGGGTTTGCATTTAGTCATCAATGTTAAGCTAGCGGTTGTTCAAGGCCAGCAACAAGTGCATTTATGTAATGGCAGATAAACATCATACATCGCTAATATTAAGGTGCAAAATCCAGAAGGAGGCTTAACTTTAAATATCAATAACACAAAGAATTATATATTCATTAGGTCTTGGTGCCCGGAGCCGGAATCGAACCGGCACGCCCAGAAGGCGAGAGATTTTAAGTCTCTTGTGTCTACCAATTTCACCACCCGGGCGGATGGAACCACGCTAAAAACCGCGTAGCTGTTAGAT
>Ga0114958_10000167_pt1 | contig 55509 bp, 45 predicted proteins | sample C_130208_EF_Meta_FD_89577 | JGI IMG/M metagenome (GOLD analysis project Ga0114958, IMG submission 89577) | Freshwater microbial communities from Lake Croche, Canada to study carbon cycling - C_130208_EF_MetaG | ecosystem: Environmental > Aquatic > Freshwater > Lake | place: Lake Croche, Canada... | reverse complement strand
GGACGAAACTTCGCGGTTAACATGAAGAACGTCAACAAAAGGAAAGCCACGTCACACATCGCTGTCATATCGAGTGATACACTTTGTCGTTTGGCTTTAACTTTTGGCATAACAATTAATAATTTGAACTGTGAAAAATAATTTAAAATAGGCTTTCGCCAAAATGGTTCAAATATTAATTATGATGCGTAGCATAATTTTGGTTAACGCTCAAACCAATCTCATCAATGCTATAAGTCAACTCATCAATTCTAGATGTAAATAAATTATACGCAATGATACAGATCGCTGAAGTACCAATTCCTAAGGCTGTATTTACAAGCGCCTCAGAGATACCATTCGCTAATGCTGTTGAATCCGTAGATCCACCTGAATTTCCTAAGGCAGAGAACGCCTTGATCATACCGATTACCGTTCCTAAAAGACCAATTAACGTAGACACCGAAGCTAATGTAGCGATGATCGTTAAGTTTTTCTCTAACATAGGTAATTCTAATGAAGTAGCTTCCTCAACTTCTTTGCTTAAAGCAGCTAATTTTTGCTCCTTATCTAATGACTTGTCACCAGTTAATTGCTTGTATTTTTTTACTGCAGAAAGTGTTACGTTTCCAACAGATCCTTTTTGCTTGTTACATGCTGCGATCGCTGCATCAGAATCATCCTTATCCAAAGATGCTTGAATCGAACGTACGAATGCGTTTACATCGCCAGTTCCTTTCGCTTTTCCAATTGTCAATAAACGCTCAATTGAAAACGTTAATGCCGTTAAGAAACACGTCATCAAAACCGGTACAATCACACCCCCCTTATAAACGATACCAAAGTAATCGCCTGGAAGTGGATGACCTTCATTTGTTCCACCCTCAAAGTGTGAACCATCTCCCATCACAAATGTGTAAATAGCAATGGCAATAACAAATAAAATAATTAAAATTAAACCTGCAGAAATACCGCCAGATTTTTTGTCAGTTGCAGCTGGCTTAGCAGCTGGCTTTGGTTGTTGTGTACTCATTAGTTTGGTAAATTTGGGGTTAAAAAATTAATTGTTTACGTAACACTTTTTAAAAATACCTGACGCGTAGTTTTCATAATTTTTCGCTTCATTGACATTTTCAGTAAAAGCAAAAGTAATGCAATTCTAATTTAATTTTTACTTGCGTCAAATTATATCCTGATGAAATTTCTCTACACATCAAAGGGACTATTGTACTATCTTAATATTTTATCCAAAATACCCTCATATATAGGGTACTTTTTCGGGAATCAAAAAATTAAAAAAAATTAAAAAAAAAATTAAAAATCGACAAAACCCAAGAATTTAGCGTAATTTCAAATACTAATTTAGCCCGTCATGGACTCCCCCTTCAGCCCCAAAGGTCCAAGAGCCTCTTCTCGAAAAAGCGACAGCTCAAGCCTCAAAGAGGCCATCGAATCGCTCCTTAGAATCTATAAATTACAAGCAAAATACGACGAAACATACGTCACAGCGCATTGGGAAGAGATTATGGGCAAACCCATCGCCGCAAGAACGCAGCAAGTATATGTAAGCAATCAAAAACTATTTTTGCAACTCGATTCAGCTCCTTTGAAGAAAGAACTCATGATGGCGAAACAACAATTAATCGAGCTCATCAACAAATCCACCCAACAAGAACTCATCAAAGAGGTTGTTTTCCTCTAAGTAAATCATATGCCAAGGCCAACCAAACACCTAACAAGGGCAAAATCATCAAACCATATCGATTAACATACGCCTCCCGAAGAAATTTTGGGAATATATCCGTGGGCGAAAAACTCGAAATCAATAAGGTGATCATCAATAAGCCCCATTGCCATTTCTTTTGATCACTTAATACAAACCAAATTCCTAGTCCTGGCATCGCCATTACTAAGGTCGGCGACTCCGTTCCCGTGCTGGCCAACATCAAATAAATACTCACAAATGCCAAAATTCGTAATTGAAAGGTCAAATCCGGCCATTTCTTTGGTTGAAAATAAACGACTGTATTCAATAGCATCGAGGGCAACAAAAACCAAGCATTCGATATCGTCCCATCACCCACCAAACGCCGAACCATCCCCATCACACACACATCCGTTCTGAAATTCGTCACGTCTACATTTAACTCATTTTTATGTTGTATAATTCCCCACCACTCCACATATGTACCTAAGCCGTAGTCCATCCCTCCCAAAAGCACCGGCAGAATGCCCCAGGCAACTAACCAAAAAACCAAATAGCCCGCGAAACGCAAACGTTCTTTTGAAAAAAAGAAAAATGCCAATCCCACAATGCCATAAAATTTGATTAACACCCCCAACACAATCAGCGCTGCCGACCAAAAATCACGGCCCTTTTGGACAAGGATATAACTCCATATAATCATCGAAATGCAAATCGCATGAAACTGCGTATTCAATAAAGCCGTCAGTAAAGAATTCAAAGCAATCCAAAGAATTGCCGATTTCTTAGGCATACCCAATGGCAATTCCATCAATGCCCAAAACAAAAGCAACGCATTCAATACATTCCATAAAACCACCGATATCCCCAAAGGCAAGATCGCAAAAGGAGCCATCAACAACGCAAAGACCGGTCCATATAAATAAAGGTCAAAATACTCCTTGGGGTATTCCAAGTACAGAGGAAGGTGATGGATAAAATGGCCAAAACTCGATTTGAAAATCACGAAATTATTGACAAACGAATGTATGTCCGATAAATTATATTGTTTCCACCCCGTCACAATCCCCGCTAAAAGCCAGATTGGCCCCAACACCCAAGCCTTCATATACCATTTACTTGATTCCATCTGATAAGTTGTTTACATATCTTTGCATCGTCACAAATTCCCCTGTTCCATCCCGCTTCCATCCTTTTAATAAGGATTCCAATTTCGCCAATAAGGGCCCGCCATGCCCTCGCTTCACATGCGACGGCAAAGCGTAGCGTCCCAAATCTGAAAATTCCCAAGGATGAAAATAAAGATTTAAATAGCCGTTTCCCCTCAAGGCGCGCGCAGCCAAATAACGGTATAAAAACAAAGGGAAGTTTTTGAAGGCCAACCAAAACAAGGGAATCCGAAAATTCGGACTCACTGAGGCAGGCACATTCCATAAATCAAGTTCGAAAAAAGGACGTTTGGACTTATCGCGATGATCATAACGCCCCGGAATCCAGGTCGGATTTAAAGAAGAATGATAGCGATAACCTGCTTTTAAAATCTCTGACTCATCCACCTGCTGCATCCTTGCCATCCGAAAACCCTGAATTTCCCTGCCTGAAAGCTCCTCTAAGAGATTTTTGGAGGCTATTAAATCCGTTTTAGCATCGAATTTTCCATGGTAAAACCCATGGGAGGCCAATTCATGGCGGGGATGAATATTTTTAATCCATTCCGGATGGTTTTGCGCAAACACAGCGGTACAAAAAATGGTCACTGGAATTTCCAAAGAATCAACCAAATCCATAAATCGATCTAAGCCCTGCTTGGAAATACGTAATTGTTCCTCTAATTCGATGGAAATGCCATACTCCAACGGAATGTCGCATTCCTCCACGTCTATCGTTAGTAAAATAGGACTTTTTGCCTGCATGATTAATTCCCTTTTCGCCACAGAATAAGTCCAAAATTTACTAATTCCGTCAAAATCGTTTTGAAACGCATGCTTGAAAACTGCACACCTTCCCGCGCCTGCACATAAATCCATGTTGTTTTGATGTCCTTCGCATAGGAGGCCAAAACCAAAAATTCCATATCAAACAAAAAGGCTGGAATCTTCGTTTTTAAGAAGATTTCTTTCCCTTTTCGATTAAATCCCTTCAAACCCGATTGTGTGTCTTTGACCTTCAAGCGAGGAAAAAATAAATAATTCATCACCTTCAGGCTCAAGGAAAAAATCTTGCGCGGCAACGGCAATTGATCATAATATTGTTCATCCCGAACCCCAACGACCACATCAGCCTCCTCTCGATCCAATCGACCAAACATGTCAAGGGCATTTTGGATCAAGTAGGGATAATCGGCATCCGTATAAATTACCAAATCTCCTTCGGTTTTGGACACTGCTTCTCGCAATGCACCTCCCTTTCCTAGATTTTTGGGTAAATCTAGGTAGGTAAACCGAGGGATTTCCTTGTGCAATAAGGCCACATGTTCGGCTAAAATACCCCGACTACTTCCATCATTCACCACATACACAGAAACAAGAGTTTCCTTAGGTAATTGACCCACAAATTCTCGATAATAGCGTAGCAAATCCTCTTCCCAAGCCATGGGTGGATTGTATAAGGGATGTACGATATCAAGCGTTTTTTGAGGATGCAAAGCCAATATTTTTTTGCAATATTACGAAAATTCAAGGTTGGGTTTGAATAAAAAAACGCAGATATTTGATAAAATAAATTCCAAGCATGACCATTCCACCCTTATTAGTTCCTGGCGATGAGGTCCTCGTGATTTCACCATCATCCCACCCGACGACCGATCGGTGGATCCAAGGCCTCGAGGTTTTGGAAGCTTGGGGCCTACAAGTGCGTCGGGGAAAATATTATTTATCGGCATATGAAGGTTTTGGAGGGAGGGATGAAGCGCGTTTGGAAGATTTACAAGTTGGATTAAACGACCCAAACATCAAGGCTATTTTCCCGATCCGCGGTGGATATGGTGCGAGCCGATTATTGGATTCATTGGATTTTTCGGGAATGAAGCGGTCACCCAAATGGATGGTTGGCTTTTCCGATATTACCGCTCTTTTGGTGCATTTGGATTCACTGGGAATAGCTAGCATTCATGGACCTATGCCCCATAATTTTTGCCAAAATGGAGGCGAATTAGCTCTGGAATCCCTACATCGGCTTTTATTTCAGGGAGAAACGAGGCTTGAAGCCCCTGGCTCTCCCTACAACCGACGGGGCGAAAGTTCCGGACATGTCATCGGGGGAAATCTATCCTTGCTTACCCATTTAGTAGGCAGTTCCAGTTTTGAAAATCCGGCGGGTAAAATACTTTGTTTGGAGGAAGTGGGCGAACGCCTATATCATGTTGATCGGATGATGGTCCAATTAAAACGGTCAGGCTATCTAAAAAATCTCGCTGGTTTGCTAGTGGGAGGTTTTACGGATTGCGAGGAAGCGAGCCTGACGATAGGCAAAAGCTACCAAGAAATCATTCTTGAACATACAGAAGGCACCTCCTACCCGATCGCATTTGATGTACCTTTGGGGCATATCCCTGGAAATTTTGCCTTGCCATTTGGTACAAAAATCAACTTATCGATCAATTCCGAAAAAGTCCAAGTAACTGGTCAAATCTAAGCTTATTTTTCCTTCATTCCTGGTAGTTTTGGGCACCACGAATGATTAAAAATATGTTAGCAAAAACCTTTGGAAGTTCCGTTTTTGGAGTTTCCGCATCCCTGATAACCATCGAAACCCATGTGGGCCAAGGAACCAATTGTTTTTTGGTTGGTCTACCAGATTCTACCATTAAAGAATCCATTTTACGTGTCGAGTCTGCATTAAAACAAATCGGCTTTTTATTCCCGCGGAGGAAAGTGGTGATTAATTTAGCACCGGCAGACGTTCGTAAAGAAGGTAGCGCCTATGATCTTCCTATTGCATTATCCATTTTACATGCCTCAGAACAAGTGAGCTTTGCTGACTTAGGATCCTTCGTCATTATGGGCGAACTCGGTTTAGATGGAGCCTTACGGCCGATCAAAGGGGCCCTTCCGATGGTGATGGAGGCGAAGAAACAAGGGATCTCCAAAATCATTTTACCCCAAGAAAATGCGGAAGAGGCGGCGATTGTACGTCAAGTGGAGGTTTTTGGCATGAAAACTTTACAAGAAACAGTCCAATTTCTACGTGGAAAAACGTTTCACATGCGGCATCCTATACCAAACCATGGTTTTTTTAAACGCCCAGCGATCGAAGGAGATATCGATTTTGCGGAAGTTCAGGGACAAGAAACCGTTAAAAGGGCCTTGGAAATTGCAGCTTCTGGGGGACATAATATGCTGATGATCGGACCGCCAGGCGCAGGTAAAACGATGCTAGCCAAACGCCTTTCGAGCATCCTGCCTCCCATGAGTTTGAAAGAGGCTTTGGAAACAACAAAAATCCATTCCGTGGCAGGGAAACTGGCAGGGAAAGTAGCGTTGATATCGCAAAGACCCTTTCGCGCGCCCCATCATTCAGTTTCTGCGGCGGCTTTCCTGGGCGGCGGGGCGGTTCCCCAGCCAGGTGAAATCAGTTTGGCGCATAACGGAGTTTTATTTTTGGATGAATTACCGGAATTTCCTCGAAATACCTTGGAGGCAATGCGCCAGCCATTGGAAGATCGGCATATTCATATAGCAAGGGCCCGATTTTCGGTTGAATTTCCGGCCAATTTCATGTTGGTCGCCAGCATGAATCCCTGCCCATGCGGGTATTATACGCATCCGGAAAAAGACTGCACGTGTGGAACGGAAGTGGTTGAAAAATACTTAAATAAAATCTCTGGGCCACTTTTGGATCGGATGGATTTGCATGTCGAAGTGAGTCCGGTGCGTTTTGAACAAATGACATCGAATCAAAGCCAAGAGGGAAGTTGGGCCATCCGCGAACGCGTCATTCAGGCCCGCAAAATGCAAGAGAAGCGATTTGAAAAATTTCCTCAAATTCATTCAAATGCCAGTATGTCCTCGCCGTTGGTAAAAACCTGTTGTCCGCTAGATATCCCCTCGCAGCACTTATTAAAAAAAGCGATGGATCATTTGAAATTGTCTGCTCGGGCCTATGACCGGATCGTGAAAGTGGCACGAACGATTGCTGATTTAGATGGGGAAATGGAAATTGCGAGCCAACATGTAGCAGAAGCGATTACCTATCGAAGTTTAGATAGGGAAAATTGGGCGGGATGATGTATTTTTGAAAAAATAAACTAGGAAATGATAAAAAAAATAGCGCAGATCATGTGCTTGTGGATGCTTGTCATGAGTCAAGTACAAGCGCAAGAAAAAGGCAATAATCCGTCCTTTCGAGCTTTGATCCCCTTTGAAGAGCTCTTTAAACTCGCAGCCAAGGAGAAAAAGCCCATTTTGTTTGAAGCCTATTTGCCGACATGCTCCCATTGCATAGCCTATGATAAAACATTACGTGATCCAACATTAAAGGCCTATTTGCAGGCGAATTTTTTAGCTTATCAATTGGATCTGAGCAAAAAAGAAAACAATCTTTTTTTACGTAAATACCATATTTTCGTCCCCTCTACACCTTCATTTATCGTATTTTCATCGGATGGAAAAATTATGGATATTGACCCTTTGGGCGATGAAACGAATTCCGTTGTGGGAATCCAACAAATTTTAAATCGAGCGAAAAATCCACAAGCGAATTCAGCAAGCCTCTTACAAAAATATATACAAGGAGAAAAATCGATGGATTTGATGCTAACTGCAGGATATTTTAGCCGGTTGAGTATGGATACCACCCACACGCTAGACATCGTGAATGAGATCGTCCGGCAATTGCCGAAGGAACAATATCAGGACAAGCGTTCCTTTTTAATCATCCAAAAAATGATGCTAGATGACGATAACCCATTATTCCAATATTTTATTTCTAATTTAACAACCTATAAAAATCAATTTGATTCCTTGAATGTCCTGCAATCGGCCGAGAATGTTTTGATGTCGAGTTTATATTGCAGTCGGGCTAGAGCTTACAGTCCAGACCGCATTGATAGCATCAAACAAGGGCTTCGAAAATTAGGTCTGCCGAATTCTCAAATTACGATGCGCACAATCGTTTTAGAGGTGTTAATCGATTTAGATCATCAAGAGGTAGAAAAAGCCAAAGCTAAAATTCTACGTTTTTATGATGGAAAAGCGATTCCAGAACGAGAAAAAGAATTTTGGTGTAAGCAATTGAGCCGAGTCCAACCGAAAGATTCAGCCTGTCCCTTACCTTAAATTACGAGCAGAGGCCACTATTTCTTGTCTTTATGCTAAAAAAAAAGTAATTTACTTATGTTTTTTATTTGAGTTATCCAATGTCGTATGAAACGTTCAATTTCGTTATTAATCATTATTCTAGTTCTATTTGGCACCAGCAGTTCGAAACCCATTTTAGGGGAAGAAAGCTTGGAAAGCGTTTTTAAACGTATAAAAGAGGAAGTCGACGCGAATTCGAAAGCCTACACCAGTTTAGAAAAAGCATGTGCTACCATCGGTCACCGACTTACGGGGAGTGCACATGGCAAAAAAGCAGAAGAGTTTGCTTTCAAATTATTCAAAGAATATGGATTTCGGGATGTTAAATACCAAGGGTTTCAAGTAGAGGCATGGGCCCGCGATACGGTAACACTTTCCGTAGCACCTCCCAAATCAGATGACTTTAGAGAAATTCCCGTGGTTTCTTTGGCATTAACTCCGGTGGAGGCGAATATCCAAGGAACCATCGTGGATGTAGGAAATGGCCTAGATATTAATTTTGAAGAAAAAAAGGACTTGGTGAAAGGCAAAGTGGTTTTGGCTAATATAGGCTTATTGGATGCAAAGGAAGGTACCCGAAATTTACATCGCTCAGAAAAAACAGCTCTAGCGATTCAATATGGAGCCATTGGTGTTATTTTTGTCAATACCGTAAAAGGGCAGGTTTTACTTACTGGAACAGCTTCGGTGACAGGCAATTTGATTTCGATTCCCGCGGTTTGTATTTCCTTGGAAAGTGGCACTGAAATCAGAAAATGGCTAGGAGATCAACCTGGATTATTGGGCATGATCGAAATGCACAATGTAAGTCAACCGATTAAGGCGCGGAATGTAGTGGCAACACTCAAGGGCGATAACCGGAAATATAGACAAGAAAAAATCATCATCGGTGGGCACCTCGATTCATGGGATTTGGCCACGGGGGCGATTGATAATGGCATCGGTTCTTTTTCAATCATTGACATTGCTAGAACATTTAAAGCATTGGGCCTGACGAGCAAAAGGACCATTGAATTTGTTGCCTTTATGGGTGAAGAAGAAGGTCTTTTGGGATCTAAAGCCTATATCGAACGTGCAAAACGGATGGGGGAATTGGACAAAATTGTCTATATGGTTAACCTCGATATGACCAACAATGTCAGCGGATTTAATGGGGGTGGCCGCCAAGAGATGATGGGCTTATTGAAAGAAATTGGAGATAAAATCAAATCGATTGATGGTGATTTCAAGAATCAATTAGCTAATTCGGCCGGCTTGCATTCGGATCATCAATCGTTTTTGTTGGAGGGCATTCCGGCCAGCAGCCCGATGGGAGGTCTTAAAAAAGAGGTATTAGATTGTTACCATGCCAATTGTGATGGATTTAATTTGGTCAACAAAAAAGAAATGGAAAATACCGTCAAATACACTTCGATGTTATTATATGGCTTGGCGAATGCACCAAAGATCCCAGCGCAAAAATTAGATTTTTATTCCACGAGAGATTTTTTCATCAAGCAAAATTTACGTCGGGAATTAGAATTAGGCAATGAATGGCGGTGGGGAAATGATTAAATTTGAATTCAATCTATTAAATTTACTTTTCTAAATTTTACATAAGTTCTATCAAGCATGACAACCAACAACCCCTCTTTTTTTGATCATTCTATGGACATTGTCCCGGAGTCATCTTTTAAATCCATTATTAAGGTAATTGGCATCGGGGGAGGTGGCTCAAATGCCGTCCGCCATATGGACAAATTGAAAATTAAGGGGGCGGATCTCATCATTTGCAATACGGATTCGCAGGCCCTTGCCTCGAACTCTGTTAAAACAAAAATTAAATTAGGCATACATGGATTAGGGGCCGGTACAGATCCAGAGGTGGGTCGCCAGGCGGCCATTGAAAGTCAAGATGAACTTCGGAAAATCATGACAGATGAGACTGAAATGGTTTTCATCACAGCGGGAATGGGTGGAGGAACTGGGACGGGGGCCGCGCCGGTGGTAGCCGAATTAGCGCGTGAAAAAGGCTTATTGACCGTTGGGGTCGTAACAGCCCCATACAGGTGGGAAGGTAAAGAAAAAATCACCTATGCTTTACATGGCATTGAAGAATTAAAAACCTATTGCGATACCGTGTTGGTCGTAATGAATGATAAATTAGCTGAAATTCACCGAGACCTCCCCTTGCGCGATGCTTTTTCGAAAGCGGATGATGTTTTAGCCAAAGCCGTAAAAAGCGTCGTGGATGTGATTGCGAAGCCTGGGGATGTCAACACTGACTTCATGGATGTTAAAAAAGTTTTGAAAAACGCAGGCCAAGCCATGATGAGCTCTGCATTAGGTCGAGGAGAAGATCGAGCAATCAATGCCATTACGGAGGCATTGGAATCTCCACTTTTAAACTCTCAGGAAATCAAAGGCGCCAAGCGTGTGCTTGTAACCGTTTCAACGAGTAGCCAACGAGATTTGGTCATGAGTGAACAAGATGTAATCATTGATTATCTGCAATCCCGCATTAGTGAACAAGCGGACATGATTAAATTTGGTATTTCAACCGACGATGAATTAGGCGACGATTTATACCTAACCATCATTGCTGCCGGATTTGAACATGAAAATGACGATCTAGATAAATTCCACCGAGGAAGTACCTTAGGCTACCAGCAAGGCGCTACCACGCTGCGTCCCGGTGAAACGATTAGTTTCGATGAACAAGATGGCGTACTTCAAGGGGAACCAGAAAATGAAGTGATTCGATTTGCCAAATTAGTAGACCAATACAAAGTAGGTGGCCCTTCTGAAAGCGATTTTGCGATACCAACCTACCAACGCAATCATGTGCCTCTTTACGATTTAAGAACAGTGCCGCAAACCAAATGGGTAGAAACCGCACTATACGAAGATTAAACCGAAGAAACCTTCTCCACGGTTTCCCGAATTAAGGCTTCACTCGCAAACGCAATTTCAAATTCCGAGATCGCTGTAACCCCTCCCATGTAAATACCAGGTCGGCGATAATCCATGTTCGATTCACGGGTTGTTCGGGCGCTCAAATGCACAGCATTTACACCGACCTGCAAAAATTGAACACAGTTTTGTGGATTAACCCCACTGCCCGCCATGATTTCTATTCGGCCATCAGCTGCCTGAACCATATCCGCAATTTGCTCCAAACCATCCAAAGCGCGATCCTTTTGACCCGAAGTTAAAATACGCTGAAAACCCAAAGAAATCAACTCCTCCATCACCCGAATAGGATCTCGACTGACATCAATCGCTCGATGACAAGTCAAAGGCAAATTGCCCACCAAGGCCTTAATTTCAGTTAAAAAAGGAACATCTAAACTTCCATCAGGCAATAAAGCGCCCACCACAATTCCATGAACGCCCGCATCGACAAAAGCCTCCACCTCTGCCAGCATCGTCGCTTTTTCATAACTATCATAACAAAAATCTCCTCCACGAGGACGCAACATGGCATGAACCTCGATATTTGTTTTTGATAAAACCACTTGAAGAAGCCCATTAGACGGCGTCGTCCCCCCTTCCCAAGGCGAAGCACATAATTCGACCCGATTTGCCCCAGCCCGCTCAGCCGCAAGGCAAGAAAAAAGGGAATAGGCACAAACCTCGACTGAAATATCTTGTTTAATTCTCATAAAAAAAGCTTTTTTGAATTATAATGAAAATTTAAAAAATAAATCTTTTATAAATATTTTTTTATTTTACTTTTGCAGACCGAACAATCATTTACAGCATTAATCATAATAACACATGTACTGGACACTAGAACTTGCCTCCTACTTAGAAGATGCCCCTTGGCCTGCTTCTAAAGACGAATTAATCGACTTTGCCATTCGTACCGGATCTCCTTTGGAAGTCGTAGAAAACTTACAAGAATTGGAAGACGACGGCCAACCTTTCGAAAGCATCGAAGAAATATGGCCAGATTATCCAACCAAAGACGATTTTTTCTTCAACGAGGACGAATATTAATCGAAAGAGGCGAAAGCCTCTTTTTTTATGGCCACCAGGCGGCTTGCCAAAGCCTCATCCCGCAAGGCTATCCCCCAACGACGTTTGAGGACATCATCCCAACTCGTCGCCATTTCAAATTGTTTTAGATATTCTATTTCTCCTTCTAAATAAGGTAATCCGCGATCAATAACCTGTGTTCCTTCGGATTCTTTTTGGCAAAATTCCCACACATTTCGTGCATGTCCGCCATAGGTTTCCTCCAAATGCTTCGCCGTTTCTGAAGACACATCTCCCTGACTTAATTCCTTTGAAAAATTGACCGGAACTGAAATCCCTAAAGCATGATGTTTCGTTTTGCAGACCGACTTATTCACATGAAAAACCTCCGTTTCCACCACATCCATGGTATCCGAGGCCATAATGCGATAAGTCGTCCATTTTCCACCCATAATACTTACTAATTTACTTCGTTGGTCCACCTCGACCTCATGATCCCGCACCAATGATTTCGTATCACTTTGCATGGCGTTGTTTAATTGGACCTGAAGCAATGGCCGCTGACCCACAAAATGAGATGATATGTCCGCTAAATTCGCTTTTTGTTTCGCGAAACGATTAAAATATTCCAATAAATAGACCTTTTCCTCGTCCAAAATTTCAGGCTGATCCGAAATCTCATCTGGGTCATCCGTGGTGCCAACCAAGACATAGCCCCGCCACGGAATCAAAAAAACCACACGACCATCATCCGTTTTTGGAATCAATAAAGCCGTTTCACTTGGCCAAAACGAATGAGGTAGGACGATATGCGCACCCCGACTCACCTTCATCCGCGAAGCTAATTTCGGATTCGCCATTTTGCGAATCGCATCCGTATATGGACCCGTGGCATTTACCACTGCGCGAACAGAAGCAGAATGTTCGATGTCGCCTATTAAATCCTTAAAATGTACATGCTTAATTTTTAGGGATTTCGGGTTACAAAAAAAGGAAGTTAATTCACAATAATTGATGATCGTAGCACCTAGCCGTTCCGCTTCTTGAAGAATACTGAGGGCATAGCGGGCATCGTTTAATTGGCCGTCATAATACAAAATTCCACCTTTTATTCGATTCGTTTCTAAACCAGGAACCTCTTTTTTGATTTGGTTCAAACCCAAACCTCGGGAATCTTTTATATTCGTCGAGCCCGCAATTTTATCATATAACCACATTCCAATTCGGTAATACATGCGATCCCACCACGAATAACAAGGGGTCAATAAGGCCAAGGGATGCGCTAAATGAGGCGCATTTTGAAGGATGATTTTCCGTTCATGTAGCGCTTTGTAGACCAATTTAAACTGCTGCCAATCCACATTTCGTACGGCTTGTTCTAAATAACGAACGCCGCCATGAACTAATTTGGTGGATTTGGAAGAAGTTTGACAGGCAAAATCTCCTTTTTCGATGAGTAAAACAGAATACCCGCGTAAAGTCGCATCCAAGGCTACTCCCGCCCCTGTAGCCCCACCTCCGATGATACAGAGATCATAGGAATCTTTTAGTTTGGCAAATTGATCAACTCGGCGAAATGACATTTAAATTTAATTACCTAATATACTTCAGAAAGGTCTAAATTACTGATAACTATAAAATAAAACGCAAAAGATTCCATTAATATTGATATAAATGAAAGAGATTTTATAATTTTGCAGTCCTTTGGCTTCCCTAAGTGAAGGTAAGGATTAAAAGCATTTAAATTAGATTCCTGAAAAAGGATTATTATGGCAAAGAAAGAAAATAAAGAAAGCATCTCAATGATTGAAAGTCCAGAGGCGCTTCAACAAGAAGTTTCCAAAGTCACTGGATATTTTGAACAAAATAAATCGAGTGTATTAACGCTTGTTGGGGTGTTAGTCGTGGTGATTGCAGGCTATTTCGGGTACAATTGGTATACTGCTACACAAGATGCAGAAGGCGAAAAGAAATTATACAAAGCGGTGTATGCTTTTGAAGCGGATTCTTTATCCGCGGCTGCGAAAGAATTAGGAAAGGTTTCCGATGAATTTGGTGGAAATACGCAAAATTTAGCTGATTTGTATTTAGGTTCTACCTTGTTAAAACAGGGGAAATATGATCAGGCGATCGAGAAATTAAAGAATTTCAGCAGCTCGGATTTATTAGTTCAAGCACGGGCTTATTCATTAATCGGTGATGCGTATTCGGAGAAAAAATCATATTCGGAGGCGATTGAATATTACCAAAAGGCATCGGATTATAAAGCCAACAAATTTTTCTCGCCTAGCTATCTTTTGAAATTAGCCATTGCCTACGAAGCCAATAAACAGCCGAAGGAAGCATTGGATATCTATACGCAAATCACAGAGAAATTTGCTGAGTCAGCAGAAGCCACACCAGCCAAAAAGTATAAAGCGCAATTAGAAAGCTCTATCTCTGAATAAACATACAAGCATTATATGTATAAGGGATAAGGGCAAACGCTTTTATCCCTTATTCATTTAACCCCATTGAATATGTCTTCTGTACATAAAAATTTAAGTGACTTTTCTACCGCGGATTTACCTGACATCCAGGAAAAAATATTTGCGATTGTCGTCGCCGAATGGAATACCGAAGTGACAGGAGCCTTATATTCGGGTGCCGTTCAAACTTTATTAGCCCATGGCGCAGTTGCGGAAAACATCCATACAATTACCGTGCCGGGGAGTTTTGAATTAAGTTTAGGGGCGCAAAAAATGGCCCAAAAGGCCGATGTGGATGCGGTGATTTGTTTGGGTTGTGTGATTCAAGGGGAAACGAGGCATTTTGATTTTATATGCCAAGCGGTCGCGGATGGGATCACAAACGTCAGTTTGAAATATGATAAGCCGGTGATATTTGGGGTATTAACTCCGAACAACCAGGCACAAGCCATGGACCGCGCGGGCGGAAAACATGGCAATAAGGGCGATGAAGCGGCCATAACAGCCATCAAGATGTTAGCTATTAAATAATTACGTATGCAAGTTTGGAAATTTGGAGGAACCTCCGTTGGGAAACCGGAAAGAATGCAATCCATTCGTCACCTCATTACGGAGGACGGAAAGCCTAAAATTGTCGTTTTATCCGCACTATCAGGCAGCACCAATACACTGCTTTTGATTTCAGAATCCATCATCGCTTTACAAATACAAGAAGCAGAAGAAAAGGCCGCTGCCCTGCGTGCACATTATGAAAGCTTCATTCAGGAATTATATAGCACCTCAGAAGGCTTAGCCAAAGGCCAAGCAATTTTAAGCAAAGAATTTAATGTGATTGAGCAATTAATCGCCACCGTACCCTATACGAGTAAACAAGAAAAGGAAATGGTGGCATTGGGAGAATTATTGTCTACCCAAATTTTTGAGGGTTATTTGCAAGAAGAAGGTGTGGATTCCTATTTATTGCCGGCCTTGGATTTCATGGTCATCGACGAAGACAATGAACCAATCCTATCACAAATTGAAGTCAATCTAGCGAAGGTGATTGCGCCCGTGAGAAACAAACAGATTTTTATCACTCAAGGATTTATTTGTCGAAATCCAGCTGAGGAAATTGATAATTTAAAACGCGGAGGTTCGGATTATACGGCCTCATTGATCGGTGGGGCCATACAAGCCGAGGAAGTTCAAATATGGACGGACATCGATGGTATGCATAATAACGATCCACGTATCGTCAAAAATACATTCCCGATTCGCGAATTGTCTTTTGCTGAAGCCGCCGAACTCGCCTATTTTGGTGCAAAAATCTTACATCCAAGTACGATCACGCCAGCTAAAATGAAAGGCGTACCGGTTCGATTAAAAAATACGATGGAACCGAGCGCATTTGGAACTTTGATTTCTGAAAAGACGACCAACATTGAAATCAAAGCCATTGCCGCCAAGGATAACATCACGGCCATCTACATTCATTCAACCCGCATGTTAAATGCGTACGGGTTTTTAAAGCGTGTGTTTGAGATTTTTGAGAAATATAAAACGCCGGTGGATATGATTACGACCTCCGAAGTTTCGGTTTCTGTGACCATCGATCAAACGACCCATTTGGATGCCATCATGACCGAATTACGCGAATTTGCGGAATTAGAGGATCCCGATAATGATCAAGTCATTATTTGCATCGTAGGTAATTTCTGGGCAGATAAAGCTGGCATCGCCATCAAGGTGTTGAACGCAATGAAAAATATTCCGATTCGCATGATTTCCTACGGCGCCTCAGAACATAATATTTCGCTTCTGGTCGATGCAGTACATAAAAATGATGCATTAAACGCATTAAATGAAGGACTTTTTTAAATTCAGGCTATGTTAACGATTCCATTTATCCGTGCCAATTCCGAGGTAACCATCCAAGGCTTACGCAAAAAACACGTGGCTAATGCCGCGGAAATCGTGAACCAATTGCTTTCGATGGACGATGCGCGCAAAAATTTGTTGCAACAAGCGGAAGCGCTGTTAGAAAAATCGAATGCCGCAGCCAAGGAAATCGGTGGACTCATGCAATCCGGCCAAAAACAATTAGCCGAGGCAAAACGCAGTGAAACGGCTGCCTTAAAATCCACTATCAAAGAACGCGAAGAAGCAGCGAAAGTGGCTGAAAAGGCGATGCTGGACCTTTTGGTTACACTGCCTAACCTTCCTCACAGCTCCGTTCCAGAAGGAAAAACTGCAGAGGATAACGAGATTACCTTCACATGGGGTTCCGTGCCAAGCTTGGCTTCCGACGCCCAGCCCCACTGGGATTTAATTAAAAAATACGATATCATCGATTTTGATTTAGGTAATAAAATAACCGGTGCTGGATTTCCCGTGTACAAAGGAAAAGGCGCTCGATTACAAAGGGCCCTAATTAATTTCTTCCTAGACGAAGCCATCCATGCGGGGTATTATGAAATACAACCGCCCATTTTAATCAATGAGGATTCCGGTTTTGGTACGGGACAATTGCCCGATAAAGAAGGCCAAATGTACGTCACCAAAGAAGAAGGACTTTATTTAATCCCAACTGCCGAGGTGCCCATCACAAATTTATACCGGGATGTCATCGTCAACGAAAAAGAATTACCCATCAAAAACGTAGGTCACACCCCTTGTTTTCGTCGGGAAGCTGGCTCTTGGGGCGCCCACGTGCGTGGACTAAACCGCTTGCATCAATTCGATAAAATCGAAATCGTACAAATTCAAATGCCCGAAAATTCTTATGCAGCTTTAGAGGAAATGTCTCAACATGTGCAACGTATCCTTCAAAAATTAGGTTTACATTATCGCGTATTACGTTTATGCGGAGGAGATATGGGCTTTGCTTCGGCTTTAACGTATGATATGGAAGTTTGGTCCGGCGCACAAAATCGCTGGTTGGAGGTAAGTTCTGTCTCTAATTTTGAGACATTCCAAGCGAACCGATTGAAGTTAAGAACGAAGGTCGAGGGGAAATCCATCTTATGTCACACCTTGAATGGCTCAGCCTTGGCTTTGCCGAGGATCGTCGCCGCTATTTTAGAAAACAATCAAGGACCCGATGGCATTAAAATGCCAGAGGTTTTAGTGCCTTATACAGGATTTACACATATCAGCTAATTCCCTCGACACTTAATCGAAAGCCCTCGCCGTGCAAATTAATTAATTGTACGCGAGGGTCTTCTTTTAAAATCTTGCGTAATTTCGTCATGTACACATCCATGCTCCGGGCGTTAAAATAGGTGTCATCCCCCCAAATTAATTTGAGTGCATAACTGCGGCTAACCGGTCGGCCCAAATTTTCACACAGTAATTTCATCAACTCGTTTTCCTTGGGCGTGAATTTTTGTTCCTGACCCTCCAAAATTAAACGCATCTTCTGAGGAAAATAGCGAAAAGAACCCAAGCTTATTTCATCCGCCAGCGCAGGCAGCGCCTTATCAGAATGCGAACGACGTAAAACAGCTTCCATCCGCGCGACTAATACATCCATCGAAAAAGGTTTCGTCAAATAATCATCCGCTCCTACTTTAAAGCCTTGTAGGGTATCTTCCTCCATCGCTTTGGCAGTAAGAAAAATAATAGGGACCTGATGATGATTCGCACGGATATCCTTCGCCAAGGTAAAACCATCCTTTTTAGGCATCATGACATCTAGGACACAAAGGTCAAAAGTGCCCTGCACAAAACAATCCAATGCCTCATCACCGTTTTGGGCCCAGGTCACTTGAAAGCCCTTTTTCCGCAAAAATTCGGCCAACAATAAACCTAAATTCGGATCATCTTCCGCCAATAAAATATGCGGCTGCTTATTCGTTTCCATAAGGCAATGAGATTTCAAAGGTACTACCCTCCCCTAATTTACTTTTCACTGAAACCTGTCCCCCATGGGCCTCCACGATCTTTTTAACATAACTTAAACCTAAACCGAAACCTTTGACATTGTGTACATTTCCCGTGGGTACCCGGTAAAAAGGTTCAAAAACGGAGCCTAAAACATCTTTTGCCATACCTATCCCTTGATCCGTCACCGAGATAAGAAATTCACCTTTTCGCGATTCGGTTGCAATAGTAATACTGGGCATAAACAGCGAATATTTAATCGCATTGTCCAATAAGTTATTCAAGACATTTGAAATATGGACCTCATCCAACGGGAGCAAGGATGGATTTGCCTGTAAAAACAAAGTTACTTTTCCATGATTGGCTTGCAATAAAGGATCGTTAATCGCTACAATTTGTTGGATCAAATTATGCATATCCAAGGTCCTTTTTTTCAAAATCACTGTTTCCTTTTCCATCTGGGCGGTTTGCAACACGCGTTCCACCTGACTGCCCAATCGAATATTTTCATCTTTAATAATGCCCAAATAGCGCAAAATATTTTCATTCTTAGCTACTTGCGGCTCATCTTGAATCAATTGAGTCGCCAAAGAAATCGTCGAAATAGGTGTTTTGAATTCATGCGTCATGTTATTGATGAAATCATTTTTTACTTCGGCCAATTTCTTTTGTCTTAAAATCGTGTTAACTGCTACGTAAAAACAGGCTAACATAATGAGTAATAACATGCCCGAAGCCACTAAACTTAGACCCATCGTTTGCCAGATATAAGCCTTTTGCGCCGGAAAAAACACCTCAAGCACATGACCCGTATTCGTTAAATCATTCGGAAACAAGGGAGAAATAAAGGCCGCCTGTTGTACTTCCGGACGTTTTAACGAAGGCGAGGACGCGAAGACCCAAGGTTTTTGTTTCTGATTAGAACCTATCCCAAAGACATAGGGCAAATCGATCTGTTTTTCTTTTAATTCCCGTTTGATGAGGCTGTCGATGTAACTAGGTGAAACACGTTGTTCAATTGGGCGCTCTTTAAACAAAAAATCCGCAAAGACTTCCTTCGCCATTTCGGTTTTTTTCAAGACTTTTTGAAGTTCCTGTTTCTCCGCTTTCTCCTTGTCTACATTTCCCTGCAAATTCTGAATGCGTTCCTGACCTGCTTTTTTCATTTTCGAAATCGCGTTCAAGACTTTTTCTCGCTGACGAGCCAACGGCTTATTTCTTCGGTTCTTTATCCGATTTAACTCCTTTAAGATTTTAGGTTGATTTCCATTAAACAACTCGTTCAATTGTTGTTCTTCACGTAACCTACGCGTGATATTTTCGACCTGGTTATTTACCTCATATTGTTCGGTAATTTCGGCAACTTGTCCGTTGGGTAATAAAATTGATTTCCGCACATAGACAATGTCATTAGGGATTTCCTCTTGAAAAGAATGTTGTAAATCTAGATTTTCATTCGCAAAAGCTAAGGCTAATTGGTCGGGAACAGGTTCTTGTGGGGCCTTTACCGGCTTTGGTTTGGTGGATAATTTCTGAGTAATGGAGGCTAATTTTTCTTGCTGGGCTTCTAATTTTTTTTGTTTTTGAGCGAGAATGAATAATTCTTGTTTTTCTAATTTACGGACCACTTGGTCCAAACTCGATCGCACATCAGCCGCAAATTGCTCCTTTTTAGTTTCCAACATGAAGCCAAGCCAATAGGCCTGAAAGGCAATAAGGCCCAATAAGGCAAAAGCCATGGCACTTATGATTAACCTGATTTTTCGTTGGGACATCTGAAAAACATTTTAAAGAGCTCAAATTTACAAGATATTTTATATCAAATTCCTTTCTTTAAAGCTCTTAACATTCTTTAACAATCTAATTTCTTAAGGATTTAGTAAGTTTGCAGCACTCAAAATCAAAAAAATATGAAATATCTATTCATCAGCGCGGTTTTAAGCGTTTGCACGGTACAGGCCTGGGCCCAACAGGAAAAAAAAGAGGCAACTGTTAAAATTGTCATCATCGAAAACGGTAAAGAAAAAGTCATTGAACGTAAATTTGCAGATATCAATCAGGCGGATAAAGAGATTAAAAAACTATCTGATTCCTTAGACATCAACATTTCTGCTTCCGGCGGAAAAAATAAAATCGTCCGAGTGGATGTCAACAAAAGTATAGGCACTACAATCACCGGCCCAGAGGGTCCAAAAGATCCCGTGCGGCGCCGCATGAGAATTCTTCGCAACGGAAATGCTCCTAAAGACATCATGATTTTTAAAAATGATGGCGGAAAAGAAGGTGGAATCGTCATAGAGGACGGAAAAGGTGGTCCAGAAGATTCATTTAATATTCAAATCGAAAGACCTGGAGGTCCAGGCCTTATCGACGGTCCGATGCGATTGAATGGGCGCATGGGTGCTGGATTGAATGGGCGCATGGGCCCACAAATGAAAGCTTTCCGTAAAAAGAGAAAAGATATGATGGAAGAGCACATGAAACAAGCCTCAAAGACGGTGAAAGGTCTTTTTGCTTATCCTAACAAGCCATTCAATGGAAAATTAAACATCCGTTTCAATGCCCCAGAAAAAGGAAATGTGAGCATCGCTGTAAGTGATGTGAATGGAAAAGAAATCGCAACGGAACAATTAAAAGACTTTCAGGGCGTTTACTTAGGACAAATCGACCTAAAAAAATCAGGCCCAGGCGTATATTTCATCCGCGTAAGCCAAGGAAACGACGGAGCCGTTCGTCGGGTTAAAATAGATTAATTATTCAATTCGCTTAAGGTTTGAAAACAGAAAAGGTCAGGAATTCCTGACCTTTTTCTTGTTTATTTGATACCCATGTGGAATAGTGTAAATCCATACATGTCGGCCGTCAAATCAATTAATTTCGCTGTATTACTAGATCCATGGCCGCTATTCGTATCGATTCGAATTAAAATAGGCTTATCCGATGTATTCTTTTTCTGAAGGGTTGCGGCATATTTAAATGAATGCGCCGGTACAACACGATCATCATGATCAGCCGTATAAATTAAGGTCGCAGGATATTTTTTTGCCTCAATGTTATGCAAAGGTGAATAAGAACGCAGCACTTTAAATTCCTCCGGCTGATCGCTGCTCCCATAATCGGCAATCCAGTTCCAACCAATCGTAAATTTTTGGAAGCGCAACATGTCCATCACACCTACGCCAGGAAGTGCGACTCCAAATAAATCGGGGCGCTGGTTAATCGCCACACCGACTAATAAACCGCCATTCGACCGACCTGAGGCCGCCAAATATTTCGGTGAAGTATATTTTTTCGCGATTAAAAACTCAGCCGCCGCAATAAAATCATCAAACACATTTTGCTTTTTTAATTTCATTCCTGCCTCATGCCATTTTTCGCCATATTCACTTCCTCCTCGTAAATTCGCTACTACATAAACGCCGCCTTTTTCCATCCAAGGAATAAGACTCGCACTAAATGTGGGCATAGAGGAAATATTAAATCCACCATAACCATATAAAATCGTTGGGTTTTTCCCGTTCAACACCAAGCCTTTTTTGCTGACAATGAATATAGGGATTTTGGTGCCATCTTTGGAAGGATAAAATTGTTGGGTTACTACATAATCCTCGGGCTTAAAGGCCAATTTCGGTTGTTGAAAAAGCTTATATTGATTTTTGGCCACATCATAGTGGTAAATTGTAGGCGGAAAATTAAAGGATGAATACGTGAAAAAAGCCATTTTATCCTCCTTCTCACCCCCAAATCCTCCGGCATTCCCAAGGCCTGGCAATTGAACAATGCCTAATGCCTTCCCTTGATAATCACAAATACTGATTTGGGTGCTAACATCCTTTAAATAATTCAAATACAAGCGGCCCCCCACGGTACTCACGCCTTGTAAAGGCTCCTTTTTTTCCGCGACAATCGTTTTCCACATAGCCTTTTCAGGATGATTGGGATTGATTTGTATGATTTTTTGATTAGGTGCACCTTCATTGGTTTCCACTAAAATTAAATCACCATCGTTGTCAACCACAGAATAATGGTATTTCCCGGGTTGAGCGATGAGGGCTTTGAAAGCGGCCCCAGCTGTTGATGTGGGCATATACCAAAGCGCATTCCCATCCAATCCTTTACCCCGGTCGCTGATGGTTAAAGAGGCATATTTTTCATCGTCAGTCGTAGATACCGTATGGAAACGCTGAGGATTTTTAACATCTTCATACACGAGTAAATCCTGATTTTGGTAGGTCCCTACCCGGTGAAACCATACTTGATGGAATTCATTTTTGGTACTCAGTTCCTTTCCTTTTTCAGGTGCGGGATAGCGGGAATAATAAAATCCATCGCCTTTCCAAGCCACGCCACTGACTTTGACCCATAACAATTCGTCCTCCAAATTTTTACCGGTTTCCATGTCTCGGACATAGAAATTTTGCCAATCGCTCCCGCCTTTACTTAAACCTACACAGGCATATTTGCCATTTTTACTGAGGCTAAAAACGGTGAGTCGGGTGGTCGCATCCGTGGATAATTTATTTGGATCTAAAACTTCCTCTGGCTTGCCTTCTAAACCCTTTTGGCGATACAAGACTGATTGATTCTGCAAACCGCTGTTTTTATAAAAGTAATACCAATCCCCTTTTTTGAAGGGGGCGGTTAATTTCTCATAATCACTCAGGATTTTGATGCGTTGTTTGAACCAATCCCGCGAGGTGATCTGATCCAATTGGCCAAAGGTCACCACATTTTGAGCCTTAACCCAGGCTTTGGTTTCATCGCTCGTATCATCTTCGAGCCAGCGATAGGGATCTGCCACTGTCACGCCGTGATAGACATCTACATGATTTACTTCGCGCGTTTGCGGATATTTAATTTGCGCCATAGCGGAGAAATTGAGCCCCAATAGGAGCCAGAAAAAACGATTGTTTAACATATGATGGATTGATGAATTTTAAAATAAACTTCCTGTTTGTGGTTTCGGTTCGATGCCCACGTGCCGATAGGCCTTTTCAGTTGCCTCACGACCTCGTGAGGTACGTTTTAAAAAACCTTCTTGGATCAAGAATGGCTCATATACCTCCTCAATGGTTTCGGCCTCTTCCCCACAGGCCGTGGCGATGGTACTTAAACCCACGGGGCCTCCTTTGAATTTATCGATGATCGTCATCAAAATCCGATTATCCATTTCATCCAAACCATTTTGATCCACATCCAATGCATTTAACGCAATTTGCGCAATGTCAATGTCAATGATCCCAGAACCTTTCACCTGAGCGAAATCGCGCGTCCTACGTAATAAATTATTGGCAATTCGAGGCGTACCACGGCTCCGACGTGCAATTTCATAGGCTCCCTTCTCCTCGATCGGCATCTTCAAAATAGCCGCCGATCGTTTGACAATTTTCGTTAATAAAGCCGCATCATAATATTCCAAACGTGCATTAATCCCAAAACGTGCCCGCAAAGGAGATGTTAATAATCCGGCACGCGTCGTGGCGCCGATCAGTGTAAATGGATTGAGACCAATTTGAATCGAACGGGCGTTTGGCCCGGAATCCAACATAATATCAATCTTATAATCCTCCATCGCTGAATACAAATATTCTTCTACGATGGGGTTTAACCGATGAATTTCATCGATAAATAATACATCAAAGGGTTGTAAATTTGTCAACAAACCCGCTAAATCAGAAGGTTTATCGAGTACAGGGCCAGAGGAAATTCGCAAGGTAGAACCGAGTTCATTCGCAATAATATGCGATAAAGTCGTTTTTCCTAAACCCGGAGGCCCGTGCAAGAGGACATGGTCCAAGGCCTCTTCACGCGCTTTGGCGGCACCAACGAAAATTTTCAAATTGTCCACAATTTTTCCTTGGCCCGAAAAATCGAAAAAACTCAAAGGTCGTAAAGCCTTATCAAACTCTTTTTCCTCTGGATTTAAGGATTCCGAATCACCGGTTAAATAATCTTCTCGCATAGCGTGCGTGATCTTTAAAAATTGAAATCAAAGATAATTTTTTTATTGCGAAGATTTCATAGTTTTGAAAAACCAAATTAAGAACCTAAACCTATGTCATCAATTTTTATCGGCGAACTCGCTGGAACTGCCACACTTCTTTACCTTGGAAATGGAGTCGTAGCCAATGTTGTTTTAAAAGGAACCAAAGGAAATGGGACTGGATTACTCGCAATCGCCGCATGTTGGGCCTTTGCTGTCACCATGGGTATTTTTGTTTCTACCTATTTCGGTAGTGCTGCCGCGCATCTAAATCCCATCGTCACCATCGCAGGATGTGTGAAATCAGGTGATTGGTCTTTGTTCCCAACTTTCGTAGGCGCTCAATTACTCGGCGCAATGCTAGGCCAATTATTAGTTTGGCTTCATTATAAACCTCATTATGACGCCACAGAAGACGCTGGAGCTATTAAAGGATCTTTTTGTACCGATCCAGCCATACCGAATACCCTTTTTAATTTTATTTCTGAGGCTTTTGCTTCTGCCTTAGCGATTGTGGCTTTAGGCTCGTTTTCGAGCATCGAACATGGTTTAGGGCCATTTTTGGTGGGTATTTTAGTGTGGGCCGTTGGCCTAGGCTTAGGCGGAACGACCGGATATGCGATTAATCCAGCTCGTGATTTGGGCCCACGCATCATGCATGCCATTTTACCTATTCCAAACAAAGGAAGCTCAGACTGGTCCTATGCTTGGATTCCCGTGTTGGGTCCAGCGGCAGGTGCCGTTTTGGGTGCCTTTATTTTGACTTTAAACTAATTTCCTATGTACATCGGATCCATTGACCAAGGAACGACCAGTTCCCGATTCATCATTTTTAATAAAGGCGGGGAAATTATTTCCGTAGGCCAAAAAGAGCACAAACAAATTTACCCGCAAGCTGGATGGGTCGAACATGACTCAGATGAAATTTGGCGAAATACCCAAGAGGTCATCGGACTCGCACTCGGAAAAGCGAATTTATCCGCCAAAGATTTAGCTGCGGTGGGAATCACCAACCAAAGAGAAACCACCCTCGTTTGGAATAAAATCACCGGAAAACCGTATTACAATGCCATCGTGTGGCAGGACACACGTGTCGGTTCTGAATTAGCTGAACTCGCCAAAGACGGTGGCATGGACCGTTTTCGTACCAAAACGGGATTGCCTCTAGCGACTTATTTCAGCGGATTAAAACTGCGCTGGTTGCTAAATAACATCGAAGGGTTGCGAGCGGATGCCGAAAAAGGCGAAGCCGTTTTTGGCAATATGGATACCTTCATCGCCTGGAATTTAACTGGGGGAACCGATGGCGGCATTCACATCACAGATGTGACAAATGCGAGTAGAACCCAGTTAATGAATTTACAAACATGCCAATGGGACGATGAAATCTTATCGGTTTTAGGGATTCCTAAAATAATGCTACCAACAATCACCTCCAGTTCGAAAGTTTATGCCCAAGCCAAAGGCGTCCTCGGCGGAGTTCCCTTAGCGGGGATTTTGGGAGACCAGCAAGCGGCGCTCGTCGGTCAAACCTGTTTCAATCCCGGACAAGGTAAAAACACTTATGGTACGGGATGTTTTCTTCTCATGAACACGGGGACGAAGGCAATTCCATCCGCATTTGGCTTGCTAACGACCGTCGCCTACCAATTAGGCGATGAGCCTGTCCACTATGCATTGGAGGGATCTGTGGCCATCACAGGGGCATTGGTCCAATGGCTACGGGATAACCTGGGCATCATTAAACATAGCCCGGACATTGAAAAGTTGGCGAAAGAAGTGGAAGACAATGGCGGTTGCTATTTTGTACCTGCCTTTTCAGGCCTCTACGCGCCCTATTGGAAACAAGATGCGCGCGGAGTTTTAGTGGGGCTTACCCGGTACATTAATAAATCACACATCGCGCGCGCGGCCTTGGAGGCTACGGCTTTCCAAACCTGGGAGGTTTTGGAAGCGATGGAAAAAGATGCAGGGATTTCGATAAGTTCCTTGCGCGTCGATGGCGGCATGGTGGTGAACCAATTGCTCATGCAATTTCAATCCGATATTTTAGGCGAAGAAGTGATTTGTCCAAAAATCATTGAAACTACTGCCTTAGGTGCTGCCTATGCAGCAGGTTTGGCGGTGGGCTATTGGGAAAATCTGGATGATTTACGTAAAAACTGGACGATTGCGCATACTTGGAAGCCCAATATGGAGCAAAGCAAGCGCGAAAAGATGCGCCAACAATGGAAAAAAGCAGTTACAAAAAGCTTTGACTGGTCCGAAGATTAAATGCGGTGGTTTTCCCGGTCAACTGAAGTCGTTCCATAAGCTGGACAATTCGCTGAGGATGATTGGGAAGACGGGCAACCCTGAAGCAACAACAGGCTAAAGGCAAAAACGGCGAAGTATTTTTTCATAATTATACGGTTTCTAGTTTTTTAGTAACGACTTTAATTTCTGTTTTATTGTTATTGGTTTCATTATATCCCAAAATCGTGAGCATCGGACCGCTTAATTGTTCCTCCGAGAACAGTCGGGTAGTCACCGTTCCATCCTCCAATCGATCTACAATTACGTGCTTAGGTGCTGGAATCAGGCAGTGTTGGATTCCACCATATCCTCCCAAAGACTCTTGATAGGCACCGGTATGGAAAAAGCCTACAAACTGTCGCTCTGATTCCTCCTCAAAAATAGGTAAATATAAATCAGAACTATGCGCTTCGGTATTATAAAAATCCATCGAGTCGCAGGTTAGTCCTCCCAAATTTACTTTTTGGTAAGGCATCCCCCAGTTATTCACCGGCAGCATGATGTATTTTTGATTCATACCCCATGAATCCGGCAATTGCGTAATGAAAGATCCGTCGATCATGTACCATAACTCTTTGTCGTTTTGAAGCTTTTGGTCAATAATTTCATATAAAACTGCTCCACTTTCTCCTACCGTATAGGAACCAAATTCCGTAAAAATGTTCGGAACGGGCACATTATTTTTATTACAAATCCAAGAAATTGATTCCACGATTTCATCCACCATGGCTTGGTAATCGTAATTAAACTGCAAGGAAGTTTGAATCGGTAAGCCGCCACCTAAATCGATCGAATCCAATTCCGGACAGATCTTTTTCATTTCACAATATTTGTATATGAAACGGCTTAATTCTGACCAATAATAGGCACTGTCTTTGATCCCCGTGTTAATGAAGAAATGCAACATTTTCAAATTAAAGCGCGGATTCGGTTTAATTTTTTCTTCGTAAAGGGTATTGACATCTGAATAACGTAAACCTAAACGGGAGGTATAAAATGCAAAATCCGGCTCCTCATCTGTGGCAATACGAATGGCTAAATTCACTTTGTCAGCATTAACCGACTTTTCGTAAAAATCGATTTCCTTGAGATTGTCGAGGATAGGTATGCAATTAAATCCATCGTTGATCAACTCCGAAATGTATTGCGTATACAAAGGTTGTTTGTAGCCGTTACAAAGAATATACGTGGATTTAGAGATTTTCCCTTGCAGGTACATGTCCCTAATAATCGAAATATCAAAGGCACTACTTGTTTCTAAATGAACGTGTTGTTTCAACACTTCCTCTAAAATAAATGAAAAATGAGACGATTTGGTACAATAGCAATAGGTATAGTTTCCCTTGTAATTGTACTTTTTAATCGCATTACGGAACAATAATTTGGCATTATCGATATGCTCTGAGATTTTCGGCAAATAGGAAATTTTCAAAGGGGTTCCATATTGCTTAATGATTTCCATTAAGGGCACATTATTAAACAACAGTTCATTGTTCTCATTGATATTAAATTCCCGGGTAGGGAATTCGATGGTTTGATCAATTAGATCGATGTAATTTTTCATTTCTAAACCTTTGAGTTTGTGGAAAAACGTGCAAAACTGCAATAAAAGTATGTACTTTGCAATAAATTGATCGAATATAATATGCCAAAGATTCATTTTATCGCAATAGGAGGCGCAGCCATGCATAATTTAGCATTGGCGCTTTTAGCCAAAGGCTACCAAATTAGCGGCTCAGACGATGAAATTTATGAACCTTCTAGAAGTCTCTTGGCTCATCATGGTATCTTACCTGAACAATTCGGCTGGTTTCCGGAGAAAATCACGACTGATCTAGACGCCGTGATTGTCGGGATGCATGCACGGGCAGACAACTCCGAGCTTTTAAAGGCCCAAGAATTAGGCATCAAAATCGAATCTTATCCTTCCTTTTTATACGAAGAAAGTAAACATAAGCAACGTATTGTCATCGCTGGAAGTCATGGAAAAACTAGCATCACATCTATGATTTTGCATGTGCTGAAAAGTGTAGGCCGTCATTTTGATTATTTAGTTGGCGCGCGCATCGAAGGCTTCGACCTCATGGCCTCGCTGTCAGATGCGCCAATCATCGTGATCGAAGGAGACGAATATTTGGCATCGCCGATCGACCGACAAGCTAAATTTTTATTATATCAACCCCACATTGCCCTCATTTCTGGGATCGCTTGGGACCATATTAATGTATATCCGACCTTTGAATCCTATACAGATTCCTTTTCGAAATTAATTCGTCAAATGCCAAAGGCCGGTCAGTTATTTTTTGATCAAAGTGACGGAACGTTGGAGGCTATTACGGAGGCATGTCCGGAGCATTGTGATAAAGAAGGCTATGAAGCACATCCATCCTGTATCAAAAATGGAAAAACATGGTTGAAGGGTTTGGATGGGAAGGAGTATGAGATTTTGGTTTTTGGGGAACATAGCTTGAAAAATTTAAATGGCGCACGTTTAATATGCGAGCAAATTGGAATTTCTTCCTCCGAATTTTACGAAGCGATTACTGGCTTTAAGGGGGCGGCGAAACGTTTGGAATTAGTTGGCCAAAACACAAACTCCTTACTTTACAAGGACTTTGCCCATGCACCCTCCAAAGTGGAAGCGACTACGCGGGCCTTGAAAACGCAATTTCCGGAGCGCCAACTGACCGCTTGCCTAGAATTACATACATTTAGTAGTTTAAATCCGGTATTTCTACCGCAATACCAAGGTACATTGGCACAAGCTGACAAGGCCATTGTCTATTTAAGTGAGCATGCTCGGGCCATTAAACGGATGGATAGGATCGAAGAATCGGTCATTCAGGATTATTTCAAACATCCAAATTTGATCGTATTGCGTGATTCAGAGGCCTTGCGGGCAGAAATTTTAGGGGATAAAAAAGAGGACAGCAACGTATTGATGATGTCCTCGGGTACCTTTGATGGCTTGGATTTGGGGGCCTTGGCCGTTGACCTAGGCCTATTAACTGTTTAAAATCGTATCTAATTCCGCTTTAAATCCAGTCAAAAGCATTTCTTTCATACTGATTTTTCGCTTTTGGGTATTGATTTTGCTTAGAACGAGTTTTTCTTCCATTTGGCCATCGCGTTCTGATTGTCCAATAAAATCTTCTAGTTCCCCGCGTTCTTTTTTGGTCATGTAATCCATTTGATTGATCATAATTTTTAATTGTTCGATGCGGGGTTTTTCGTTCAGATTGGCGTGGCGATAGGAAATGACGCGCAACAAATAATTCATTTCGAAAATTTTATCACAGGCATTCCGGAAACGTTCCGCCATCGAGCGGTCGATCATTTTCACTTGGGCGCTCACTTCTTTCCATTTCACGAGGTAGGCTTTGGCTAGCTCTGCGGTGGCCACCATATTAGGTTGATCCCTTAATTTCAATTCTAATTCACCTGTCATGGTGGTTAATTCTTGGATCCGTGGATCGACTCTTGGCTTGTAATCGATTCCTTTGACACGATTGTATTTCTCGAAAAACATGTCATTGGCTTTCTTGAAATTCTTCCAAAGCATGGATTGCTTTTTCGGGGGCAAGCCAAGTACGGTTTTCCATTCCTTTTGTAATTCTTTGACACGGATCACGGAGGCATCTAAATCCTCAGTTTTGCGCAATTGATGAACTGCATCGATGAAGCCTTGAAGCGTGAGAATTTTCTCGTCGATTTGGCGATTTTTTTCTTCGAAGAAAAAGCGTCGACGAAGGAAAAATTCATCTAATACCACTTGGAATTCCTGACTCAGTTCTTCTTGAAATAATTTATCTACCGGACCCGTTTTTACCCATTTCGATTTGATTTCCATCAATTCGTTGGTGGCTTTAGCGATATCATCTTCGGTAGAAATATTTTTCGCGTCTTGGATTAAAGCGCGCTTGATTTCTAAATTTTTGATTTGATTGTTTTGAATCAAATCCCGCAGGTATTTTTCCATGCGGTCTAACTCGTCGAACAAAGGTTTAAAATCCCCTAAGCCATCAAATTCGCCTAAATAGGCTTTCATTTGAACTACTTTGGTAAGGAAAGAACCTTTGTTTTGTACGGTTTCGACTTCGCTGGATAGGAGATCGACTTTTCGTTTAGCTAGGTCAAATCGATTGACAAAATAAGCTAATGCCTCTTCTTCTGTGTTCCGAACAAATCCGATTTCGCGTTGTGGAAAATTTAAATAGGCGTTGATGAAAACTTTGCCGTCCTGGCAAAATCCAAATTCATTTTTTGGGGCAGATTTCATTTTTTTTAAATCAAAGAGCTTCAAGCAAGGCTATGGCTCAAAAAGTAATAATTTTTAATTCCGTTTCATTTGGAAGCCTAATTTATTTAAAATTCTTTGAATTAATTAAGATTTTTAGACAAAATTCACATTCTTTGCAAGTTATATCAAAAAAATGCAAAAAAAATATGAGTAATGAGACGATTATCTTTTCGATGGAGCGAGTGTCCAAGGTCATTCCGCCGCAGAAAACAATTATAAAGAACATTTATTTATCTTTTTTTTACGGGGCGAAAATCGGGGTATTGGGTTTAAATGGATCGGGAAAGTCGACCCTATTGCGCATTATTGCGGGCATGGATAAATCCTTTACGGGTGATGTGGTTTGGTCACCGGGCTATACGGTGGGGATGTTGGAACAAGAGCCCCAATTAGACCCGAACAAGACGGTTCTCGAGGTGGTCGAAGAGGCCGTGGTGGAGATAAAAAATTTATTAAAGGAATTTGATGAGATCAATGAGGCCTTTGCGGATCCGGATGCGGATTTTGATAAATTATTAAATAGGCAGGGTGAGGTTCAGGAAAAATTGGATCATTTTAATGCCTGGGAATTAGATACGCGGCTTGAAAAAGCCATGGATGCTTTGCGTTGTCCGGATGCGGATGCGAAAATCAGTACCTTGTCAGGGGGAGAAAAGCGGCGAGTGGCTTTGTGTCGTTTATTGTTGCAGGAGCCGGATGTGTTGTTATTGGATGAACCGACGAACCATTTGGATGCCGAGTCCGTGGATTGGTTAGAGCAACATTTACGTCAATACAAAGGAACGGTCATTGCCGTAACCCACGACCGGTATTTCTTGGATAATGTGGCGGGATGGATTTTGGAATTGGATCGTGGGGAGGGAATTCCGTGGAAGGGAAATTATTCGTCTTGGTTGGAACAAAAACAAAATCGTTTATCGCAGGAGGAAAAGACGGAATCGCGTAGACAAAAAACCTTGCAACGCGAATTAGAATGGGTTCGTATGGCGCCGAAGGCTCGACAAGCGAAATCTAAGGCGAGGATTGGGGCCTATGAGAAATTGTTGTCTGAGGAGAATAAACAAAAAGAAGACAAGTTGGAGCTTTACATCCCGGCAGGACCGCGTTTGGGCAATAAAGTCATTGAAGTACAAGGGGTTGCGAAATCTTTTGGGGATAAATTATTATATGAAAATGTAAGTTTTTCATTGCCACCGGCGGGGATTGTGGGGATTATTGGGCCGAATGGGGCGGGAAAAACGACGATGTTTAAATTGATTACGGGTCAATTGAGTCCGGATTCTGGTTCTTTTGAGGTGGGGGAAACGGTGAAATTGGCCTATGTGGATCAGGAGCATGATTCTTTGCAGGCTGAAAAATCGGTTTTTGAGACGATTTCGGATGGGAATGATTGGGTGATGTTGGGCGGCAAGCAATCGAATGCCCGGGCATATGTAAGCAAGTTTAATTTTAATGGGGCGGATCAGGAGAAGAAGATTGGTAATTTGTCTGGGGGTGAGCGGAATCGGGTACATTTAGCGATGATGTTGAAGGAAGGTGCGAATGTGCTTTTGCTGGATGAGCCGACGAACGACTTGGATGTGAATACTTTGCGGGCCTTGGAGGAGGGATTGGAGAATTTTGCGGGCTGTGCGGTGGTGATTTCCCACGACCGTTGGTTTTTAGATCGGATTGCCACGCATATTTTGGCTTTTGAGGGGGATTCACAGGTGACGTATTTTGAGGGTAATTACTCGGAATATGAAGAGGCGCGGAAGAAGCGATTAGGAAATGATGTGACGCCGAAACGGATACGTTACAAAAAATTACAATAAAGGAGCTATTATGGAATTAAGGGATAAAATAAAGCTGGCTGTTGATGAAATGGGCAAAGTGGTAATCGGTCAAGAACGATTGATTAATCGTTTGCTGGTGGGATTATTTACGGGCGGCCATGTGTTGTTGGAGGGGGTTCCTGGATTAGCTAAGACATTGACGATTAATACCTTGGCTAAAATTTTGGATTTACATTTTCAGCGGATACAGTTTACGCCGGATTTATTGCCGGCGGATTTGGTGGGGACGATGATTTACAATCCATTGAAAAATGAATTTGAGGTAAAGAAGGGTCCTATTTTTGCGCAGATTATTTTGGCGGATGAGATTAATCGGGCGCCGGCGAAGGTACAATCGGCATTGTTGGAAGCGATGGCGGAGAGGCAAGTGACGATTGGGGATACGACTTATCCGTTGGACAAGCCATTTTTAGTATTAGCTACACAAAATCCGGTGGAACATGAGGGAACGTTTCCGTTGCCAGAGGCGCAGGTGGACCGTTTTATGATGAAGGTTTTCTTGAATTATTTGGACAAGGATCAGGAGTTGGAAGTGATGCGAAAGATGTCGAATATGGACTTTCAGTATGAGCCAAAGGCCATTTTAACTTTGACAGATATTCAACAAATCCGAAAGGAAATTAATAAAATTACGATTTCGGAGACTTTAGAAAAATACATTATTGAATTGATTTTTGCGACGCGAAATCCGGCGGAATATGGCTTGACGAAGGAGGCGGATTACATTCAATTTGGGGCGTCACCGCGTGCGAGTATCCATTTAAATTTGGCGGCGAAAGTGATGGCTTATCTGGAGGGGCGTGATTATGTACTTCCGGAAGATATTAAGGAAATGACGCCAGATGTGCTGAATCACCGGATACTTTTAACCTATGAGGCCGAGGCGGATAATATCACGACCTTACAAATTATTCAAATAATTCTAGGAAGTGTGGCGATCAATAGGTAAAAATCGATCGAATGCGCCTTTAGGAATAAATGCATCGTATGAAAAATCGTATATTCCTATTCACAAGTTTAGCTTTTTTCCTGTTTAGTTTTAGTGCCAAAGAACCCTTGCGTGTCTTTTTGATTGGGGATTCGACGATGGCGGATAAGTTAGCGGCTGATTTTCCGGAGACGGGATGGGGTATGCCTTTTTCGCATTTGTTCAATGAAGCGGTGGAGGTGCAAAATCATGCGTATAATGGGCGGAGTACGAAAAGTTTTCGGACGGAGGGGCGCTGGAAAAAGGTATTCCAACAAATCAAAAAGGGTGATTATGTGCTCATTCAATTTGGTCATAATGATGCCAAAGCTTCGGATACCTCGCGGTATGCGCCTGCACAAACTGATTTTCGGGAAAATTTATCGCGCTATGTGGCGGAAACTCGTTCAAAGGGCGGGATTCCTATTTTATTGACCCCGACCCAACGCCGAAAATTCGATTCGATTGGTGTTTTTGTGGATCAACATGCCGAATATCCCGCAGTTGTTCGAGAAGTGGCGGCGAAGGAAAAGGTCTTGTTGATCGACATCGAAAAAGAAAGTAAAAAATACATAAGTACGGAGGGGCCGGAGGGTGCGAAGAAAATGTTTCTGCATTATCCGGTGGGTATTTTTAAGAAGTTTATGAAAGGGGTGGCGGATGATACGCATTTCTCACCGTTTGGAGCCATGAAAATTTCAGACATGGTGGCTGCGGCGATTTTTGCGTCCAATGAGCATTTGCGCAGTTTTCTAAAAAAGTCGATTTTCCCTCAGAAATATGAATTTGAGTTGCCAACTGTAGCGGGTACGGCCTTCAAAAAAGATACATTTAATATTGTTTCGTATGGCGCTGTTTCTTCGGCGAAGGCTTTGAATACCACGGCGATTCAGCAAGCGATAGACATTGCCGCCAAACAAGGGGGTGGAATGGTACGAATTCCGGCAGGATTTTTTGTGACGGGAGCGATAACTTTGCGATCGAATATTAATCTGCATTTGGATGCGGGGGCGGTATTGCAGTTTAGTTCGGATGCGGCGCAATATCCTTTGGTAAAAACGAGTTGGGAAGGTGTGGAAGCCATTCGGGCACAATCACCGATTTCGGCCAAAGGCGAACGGAACATTGCGATAACGGGTTCTGGAATTATTGATGGGGCGGGTGAGGCTTGGAGGCCGGTAAAAAAAGGAAAATTAACGGCGGGTGAATGGGATAAATTAGTTCGTTCCGGTGGGGTGTTAGATGACAAAAAAGAGACATGGTATCCGACTGAACGGGCATTGAAGGGATCGAAAATGGACCAACCGGGTGTCGTGGCGGCTGGTTTTACGGAGGCGAAAGCAGAAGAAATCAAAGAATTTTTACGGCCGAATATGATTTCATTACGGGAATGTGAGCAGATTTTATTGGAAGGGGTGACTTTTCAAAACTCACCAGCTTGGAATATTCATCCCTTACTTTGTAAGCATTTGATGGTGGAAAATATATCGGTTAAAAACCCGTGGTTTGCACAAAATGGGGATGGGATTGACATTGAGTCCTGTGAATACGTGTCGGTCAAAAATTCCCGATTTGATGTGGGAGATGATGGGATTTGTTTGAAATCTGGGAAAGATGCGGAGGGGCGGAAACGTGGGCGGCCTTCCGCCTATATTATGATAGAGAATTGTGTGGTTTTCCATGGCCATGGAGGGGTGGTTGTAGGCAGTGAGATGTCGGGCGGGGTACATGATTTATTTGTGTCAAATTGCCAATTTTTAGGCACGGATGTGGGATTGCGGTTTAAGACGGCGCGGGGCCGTGGGGGTGTGGTGGAGAATGTGTTTATTCAGGATATTTCGATGAAAAACATTGCGGGCGAGGCGATTTTATTTGACATGTATTATCAAGGAAAGGATCCGGTGGCGACCTATGGAAATGGCGATGCAACGCCGGTGATTCAGGCGATGCCGGTGGATGCGGGAACCCCACAGTTTAAATATATTTTTGTGGATCGGGTGGTTGCGAAAGATGCGGAAACGGGCTTATTGATTCGTGGTTTACCTGAAATGCCGATTCACCATATCCAATTATCGAATTTGGACATTGAGGCAAAACAAACGTATCGGGTTATTGAGGCGACAGATATTCAGCTGCAAAATGCCAATTTTATACAGACTGGACCCAAAAAACCTGAGCTCATTCATGTGAAAAACTGGAAACTCAATTAACCTCTCCTACCTTTGCCAATCCTTGCCGGTTTGGCAAAGGTAAAATAAAAAAAATTCAGGTTTCTGATATTCTACTTTCGCTGAATTAGGATACTCGGATTGGCAATGAAACGTCCAGAATGATCCCCATATAGCGACAACCCATTCGGGTAACCTTCAGGGACCGTCAATCGAATTCGTAAAACTCCAGTTTTGGAGGCTTCCTCGATTGCGGCACGAGGAACTGGACATTGTACCCAATATCCATAGGTTCCGGGTTCGTCTAATTTATGATTACGCGCCTGGTAAAACCAAGATAACACCCCTTGATGATCCGCAGGATCGTCGACTAAATCAACCGTTGCCGCATGCAAACCATTTGCCGAAATCTCCACCACCGAAGGATTCATTTTCAAATCCGTTTGGGGATAGGCATTGACATTTTTACTCGGATCAAAAGTCCCTTTGCCCAACATATAATCCCCATTCACAATCCCCGAATTCGCCATATCTTTACCTAACATCGGTTTTGAACTCGCCTCCACAAAAAAGCTCACTTGATCCACCTCCGGGGCGGCCATCGAAGGCCACGGAAACGCATATTCAAAATACCCAGCTCCCGCCCCATTCATTTTATTCCCCAAAACTCCCGTCCATTGCTTTTTTGACCATTCCGATTTTGACACCTTCGAAACCGGCAAAGACACAACACTTTGTTTCGAATCCACAGGCTGAACATTTCCCTCCTCCACAATCACATGCACAAAATTAGTATGCAATACCTGACCCGCTGCATCTTCCACCCGCATCACCAACGTATTCAACGATTTATCTTGTGGCAAAACGATTTTGATGGAATCCAAGGATTTCACCGACCAAGGCGTCCATGACAATGGCATCTTTTTCGACCACCACACCTTCTTTTGACCCAAGGCATTTTGCCCCGTAAAATCCAAACTCAAGGTCAAATTCTTTGAAAACCCAACCCCATCCGTTAGCATCGAAAGAGTCAACGGAATCGCCAAGGATTGACCCGCCTTCCCTGCATACGCAATTTCCTGCCCCGTGGATACATACACCGGGCCATGAAAATCCTTCAAACTCATCCCCGGCGCGATGGCCGATAAACCCGTTTCCTTTTCCGTCCGATCAAATCGATAATAGCCATTCCACTCATTAATTACATCATGATGCTCGGTATATAGCCAGCCGGCCATTTTGGGATAATTCCGAAACACATTCATCGCTTTGTGATAATCCCAAGAATAATCCACATCCCCCGTACTCCCATCATAGCCCCACACATTTCCAAACTCCGAATTGATCATCGGCTGAGCCCCCTGCGCATAGCCCTTCTCAAAATTCCAAGTACTACCCGGGAAGGTTTTATCCGATTGCTCCTTTATAAATTTCTCCCACTCATACCCAGGCAAATACGAATGCCACGAATGTATATCCGTTTCCGTATGCCCCTTGCCACAACAAATCGAATTATCCTCCACTAACCTCGTCGCATCCAACGTTTTCGCCAAACGATACACCGAAGCCACCCATTGTTGCGTTTCCGGCGTATACTCCCTCCGCTTTTTCCCATTCACCAGCCTCTCCGTTTGCAATCCCCACGTTTCATTAAATGTAATCCATGAAAATATCGATGGATGATTAAAATCCCGGTCTATCATCTCTTTCAAGGTCATCTCCGTCTCCTTTCGCATATCCGCATCCGGCTCACCCCACGAATTAGGCACATCCGCCATGACCAATAAACCTAATTTATCCGCCCAATATAATTTCCGTGGCACCTCTATTTTCACGTGCGTCCGTATCCCATTTAAACCTATTCGCTTACTCCGCATGATTTCTTCCCGCATAAAATCATCTGTTGGGAACGTATAAAAACCCTCGGGATGATAACTTTGATCGAGGGCCAATTGCAAATAAATCGGCTTATTATTCAAGGCAATGTACGGAATCGTCGTACCCGGCAAGGACTTCACCGATATTTTTCGCATGCCAAAATAGCCCTTCACTTGGTCCGCCTGCACACCCTCTCCGAGCGTGATTTGGTAATCGTATAAAAATGGATCTTCCAAGGTCCAAAGGTGTGGACTAGGTAATGAAAATACTAGCTTAGCTTCTTGCGCACCGGCCGACAATGTTTGGCTCAGGATTTGGCCGTTCGCCAATGCCACCTTCACAATTGTATTTCCTTTTGTCGCTTCCGCTAAGCGTATACGAAAGGATGCTGTAGCCCGATCGATATCCGGTGTCACCTGCGCCTTTTCTACGAATTGTGTCCCACGTGCTTCTAAATAAATCGTTTGCCAAATCCCCCGCGCATTTCCATATCCTTGCTTGCCATATAAAGTAAACATCCGACGCTTGTCATCCACCCGAATCACGAGCGATTGTGCCTTCCCCACCACGATAAATTTGCTTAATTCAAACGAAAAAGGCGTATATCCGCCTTCATGAGAACCTATTTTTTGGCCATCCAAATACACATCCGTTTTCCAATCCGAAGCGCCAATGACCACAAAGGTACGCTTGCCATTCCAATCCGCTGGCACTTGGATTTTTTTGCGATACCAAGCTATATCCGCCTCATCTTTGACCCCCGACAAAACAGACCCCCAAGGAAATGGCACATGGATGGTTTGATTGAATTTTTGATCGGCTTTAAACCACGTTTCTTTTTCCCCCTGGTCTTTTGCGTCAAAAACAAATTCCCAATCGCCATTCAAATTTTGCCATTGCGTCCGTTCAAAATCAGGACGAGGGTGTTCGGGAAGTATGGCAACGGATTGACCAAAAAGGCCAGAAGTACAAATAAGCAAAATGCTTAGGTAGGTAAATTTCATCTTAGTTTAAATAGGTTTATTCAGACAAATTTGGGAAAAAAACTCCATCTTTCCGTTTAATTTTAATTTTAAAGGTAATTTTGTAGGATGACAAATTTAGAAGAATTAAAAAAGAAGATTCCCAAACAAATCGCGGTGATCGGTGGAGGTAGTTGGGCCACAGCCCTCGTGAAAATTCTTTCAGAAAATCAGGTTAAAATCAAATGGTGGATTCGTCGGAAATCAGACGTCGAATTCATTCGCAAATACAACCACAATCCGAGCTATTTAACAGATGTAGCCATTAACCCGCGAAAGGTTAAGACCTATAGCAAAATGTCCGACGCGCTCCAAGGCGTAGAATTCATCATTTTAGCCATACCCGCTGCTTTCATTCCCTCGACTTTAAAGGATCTCAATAAAAAACATTTCGAAGGTAAGAAAATCGTTTCCGCCATTAAGGGTATGATTCCCGAGGAGAATTTGCTCGTGACCGACTGGATTGAACGGGAATTTAACCTGCCCATCGGTCAAACATGCGTCATTGCAGGCCCTTGCCATGCAGAAGAAGTTGCCCTAGAAAAACAATCCTATTTGACGATTGCTTCCCCGAGTTTAGAAGTGGCGCAATCCTTTGCGAATTTATTGAATTGTCGATTTTTGCAGGCCCATGCCATCGAAGATTTATACGGCGTAGAATATTGTGCGGTTATCAAAAACATCATCGCCATGGCCTGCGGAATTACTCGAGGCTTAGGTTTTGGAGATAATTTCCAAGCAGTTTTGGTTAGTAATGCGATGCAAGAAATCAAGATTTTTTTAGATGCGGTGTATCCGAAATCAAATCGCGATTTAAATAATTCTGGCTACTTAGGGGATTTATTAGTAACAGCTTATTCTCAATTTTCAAGGAATCGGACCTTTGGAAATATGATTGGTCGGGGATATTCCGTTAAATCCGCACAAATCGAAATGAATATGATCGCCGAGGGATATTATGCCGTGCGAAGTATTTATTTGATTTCTAAGCAACATCATATCCAATTGCCCATCATCGACGCCGTGTATCACATCGTCTATGAAAAAGTAAATCCGATGACGGAAATGAATAAACTCAAAGGTTTCCTAAAGTAATTACAAAAAGGAACGTATAAGTTCCGCAGTTTTAACCAATGATTCTTGGCTTGGTTTCAATTTTTCTTGGGAGAAATTAATGTCCAACATCCGGTTCATCGGCACCAAATGCACATGCGCATGCGGCACCTCTAATCCGATCACCGCCACGCCCACGCGTTTACATGGAATCGCTTTTTTGATGGCTGGGGCTATTTTTTGGGCAAATTTCATCAAGTCGCCTAATAGCTCCGGATCCAAATCAAAAATATAATCTATTTCTTGTTTTGGAATCACTAAGGTATGGCCCTCCACCAGCGGCATCACATCCAAAAACGCCATGAAACGCTCATCCTCTGCGACGAGGTGACAAGGAATTTCCCGTTGAATAATCTTGGTGAATATCGTGCTCATATTAGTCGACCCGTCGTAAATTACATTTAGACACCGGCTTGATAATCAAAGGTACCTTTTCCAATTTTACCGCGTCACTATCCAAGCCAAACCATTTATCCTCCGATGGGGTAAATTGCTTCACAAAGAAATAGGCCTTCATGACCATCCGGTCTAACAAAGGCAATTCATTATCGAATGAAAGGAATTTTTCCAATACAACAAAACGGAAATCTCCAATCACATTTTGCTCATTCAAAGATTTATACCGAGAAGTAATATCCACCTCTCCACGGGAAACCATTTCTTCTACGACTTTACGGAAGTACAAATTGATTTTTTGTTCCACCCGGAAACCTAATTTGAAATTCACCTTGATGATGTCATCTGGCTCGATCACCGTCACTTTATAATCCATCGTATAGGGTTCATCCAAGGTATCAACATGGACAAACCAATAGATATCGGCTTTCTTAGGGCGTCGTTGGAAGATCGAATAAATGATTTTAGATTCGATGTCCGTTACCCGACCCGCATTCGACATAAAGACTAAATGCGTCGCATATTTGGGAATCGTTTCGTCCTTACTAAGGTCTTTCAGAGGCTCGATGTAATCGGCCAATTTCTCGTATTCAGTTAATTTATTCTTAATCCGAGAAGCGCGGAACCAAACCCACATCACTAAAATAATGACCCCAGCGATGAATAAAGACACATAGCCTCCATGGGTGAACTTTTGCAAATTTGCCACCAAAAAGGAGCCTTCTAAGGAAACATAAACCAGCAAAAAAAGCAAAATAAACCACATATCCACCTTTTTGATATGTAAATAATAGGCCATTAAGGATGTCGTCATTAACATGGTCAAGGTGATTGCTAATCCATAAGCCGCTTCCATATTGGTAGATTCTCTAAACCAAAGTACCACCCCTACGCAACCCATCCACAAAAGCACATTAATGGATGGTACGTATAATTGCCCTTTTTGATCTGAAGGATAAATCAACCGCACTTTGGGCCAAAAATTCAAACGAATCGCTTCAGAAATCAATGTGAAAGAACCAGAAATTAAGGCTTGCGACGCAATGACCGCTGCCGCCGTGGCCACCATAATCCCGGAGAAAAGGAATTCACGTGGCAATAATTCAAAGATCGGTTTGCGACCATCTAATAACATGCCTTGGTGGGCCAATAGCCACGCACCTTGACCGAAATATTGTAATAACAGAGTGATTTTAACGAAGATCCAGGAGATACGAATGTTACCCCGACCGCAATGCCCCAAGTCGGAATACAAAGCCTCCGCACCCGTAGTACATAAAAATACGGCCCCTAAGGTCCAGAAACCTGCACTTCCGGCTTGATGTGTGGTTAACAATTCCCAAGCATAGACCGGCGAAACAGCACGGAGAATGGACCAATCTTGTTGAATCCATAAAAGACCCGTCACACCTAACATTGAAAACCAAAGCAGCATGATGGGGCCGAAAAACTTACCAACAACCTTGGTTCCAAAGATTTGAAACAAAAATAAAACCGTTAAAATAATGATAACGAGCGGCACCGTATCCGTCACAAAAGGAGTTCCATCTTTGTGATGAAGCATTTTTAGCCCCTCCACGGCCGAAGCCACAGAAATAGGCGGAGTGATAATTCCATCGGCCAATAAGGTCGCCCCTCCAATAATTGCAGGCAAGGTTAGCCATTTGGCATGCCGCCGAACCAAGGCAAAAAGAGCAAAAATTCCGCCCTCTCCTTTATTATCCGCCCGAAGGATTAATATCACATATTTAAGCGTTGTTTGTAAGGTTAATGTCCAGAAAATACAGGACAATCCACCCAACACAGTCATGGAGTTAATGGGCTCTTTGTCTATTACCGCCTGCATCACATACAATGGAGAAGTCCCGATATCTCCGTAAATGATTCCCATAGCCACTAAAAGTCCGGCCGCGGAAAATTTATTTTTATGTTTTTGTTCCATTTAAAGCTTGTGGGAAAGTAAAATTTTATCCAATCAAAAAGGGTTTGCCGTTAGAATCCAAATTTTGCAAATAATTGTACTATTTTACGTTGATTTCTTGACATATTTCAAGAAGCGGAGGCAAATATACCTTCTATTTTGATATATCAAATAGGCTTTTTGAATTTTCTTACATTGCCTTTTTTAAGGCTTTGTCGTTGAAAGCTTTATTGGTTATAGTAGTAGCCAAAAATGATGTCCATTTCGTCTTCGGAGGTTAAACCAAATCCAAGGGCTTTGGACGTATTATTCACGTAGGTAACGACAGAGGTTAGTCCTTCACCCTTTTTCAACAAAATAGGTTGGGCATAATTAATCACCTTCGGATGTGACCAGTCGGTATCCTCGTAGATGATTTCACCATCCCGGCTACCTCCTCTAATTTTGATTTGAAACAACTTCCCTCGTTCATGCGTGTGCGAAGTCAAAGAAACAATCGCTACATCGGTATCGAATGTAAAACTTTTTGAAATGACCGTCGTTTGATTGGCGGGCAATGAAAAGGACGTATTATTGAAATCAATCATGTTCACCACCTTTTTCACCTGCGCGGCTGGAACTGTATATAGATTGACATAATTTTCTCCGTATAAATTACTCTTCGTTTTATTAAAATAATGAGGATTTAAATCGATCGAAGCATTCACAGGCAAAAGCAAGGCAGTTCCCTCCGGAAAGGTATAGTCTGAATTAGGATCGGTCCCTCCCCCTAAAAAGATGTGATTAGACATCTGAATGACCGTGGTAATACTGAGTGAATTATCTAAATTTCGAAGGTCCCGCACCTCGTCCAAATAGGGCAATCCGGTTTTGGATCGAAAATCATACAAGACCATGTGATGCGAGTTCGACCGAGATTTCAATTTAATTCGGTTGACATAAATAGGCTCCGTATTATTCAAGGGTCGGCGAACAAATAATTCCCGTTCAAAATTGGGCGCTACGATAAAGCGATCTACTTTCAACTGTAAACCCGTCTTTCCCTCCTTTACTGGCGGATCTAAGGCAACAAAATCGGTTGGTTCCACGAAACTCGGCGTCGTATCATCCAATAACTTCGCATCCACCACTTCCCCTTTTTCTGGGGCACCCGCTTCGATCCATTTTTGAACAAAATCCAATTGGCCCTTACTCACCGGCTTACCTCCCAGAGGCATTGGAGATCCATAATTCGCCATCACATGATGGCTTAGGTCCCAGTTTAATTTATGATATAAAAGGCTTTCTGCTGAAGAAAATTTCTTGACACGTAAAATTTTATTTGCAAGCGCCACCGAATTTTTAGGCGTAACACCAATCAAATTCATGTAGGATTGCCCCTTGGCTAACACCAAGCCATGTTGGGCATAAGAAGCATCCTGAATGGACAAATGACAGCCGGATGAAGCGCAACTTGGCGTCAACACTTTGTCCTGCAACAAATCAAAGGACCCTACAGCAGTCGCCTGAGGTGTAGGGCTTGTTTGCGGATCCATCGATGATTTCGAACAGCTCCACAGAAACATAACAAAAAATACTAGTGTAATTCTCATAATAATGAATATAAATCCTCCGATTCCCTCGGTTCTACTTTTAACACCTTCGTTAAGACCAATAAAACCATTTTCCGAGATGCTAACCACATCGGCAAAGCCAATTTGGTCGAAAATTCCTGCAGCGTAATCGTCCCATGTCTCCGCAAATAATCCATCAACCAACGCTCCGAATCCCCATACGAAAACGAAATCCCATCCTGATGTTCCCGACGTAAAATCTGCTTCATTTCCTTACTCGCCTGCACCGTCCGATCCTTTACACGTACATAACAATGGGGCTGTTCCTCACCTTCCAACTGCACAAAATGCGGTTTATCCACACTTTCATACACCTGATACACCAACACCTTTCGACCATTTTCCAAACTCACCGGATATACCCGATACGAAAAAGCCGGAAAACAAAATTTATCAATCGCCCGCTCCAATAAAAACTGATCCTCCTCCGCAAATTTCAAACCTTCCAATTGACCCTCGTCACCCACCCCCACAAACAAATGACCCCCATCTGAATTCGCAAAAGCGACCAACTCCTTGATTATTTTTTCAGGAAACTTCACCTTCATCTTAAACTCCAATCGCTGACCCTCTCCATGACGCACCAAATTCCTCAGATTCTTAAAATCCAAGCATTCCTCCTCCCCCCGATCCCATGCATCCAACAATATTTCTGATCCTGATCGCATATTTCTTAAACCTGTTTCAATTTACAAAAGTTTTAAATCTTTCCCTTTGTGATAAAATAAAATTTTCAGAGCTTAGTATAGTAATTCAATAGACAATGTGTATTTTTGTGAAAATTTCCAAGCATGCAAGTAGCAGATGTAGAAAAATCCCTAAAGACTCTTTCCTTAGCCGGCAGATTAGGCCTGATCAGGAATCATTTTGCTGCGGATCGTATTGTTTTTTCAACTTCCTTTGGGCAAGAAGATCAAGCCATTACACACGCTATTGCCACCGAAGCATTGGACATTGAAATTTTTACATTAGACACCGGCCGACAATTTCAAGAAAGCTACGAACTCATCGATTTAACCACCAAAAAATACGGAATAGCCTTAAAAACCTATTTCCCAACTACGCAAAAAATAGAAGAATTTGTCGCTCAAAAAGGCTTTAATTCTTTTTACCAATCGGTTGAAAATCGGAAAGAATGTTGCTTTATCCGAAAAATTGAACCATTAAATCGGGCGCTTGAGGGTGCTCACATTTGGATAACTGGCTTGCGCGCGGAGCAATCCGATCATCGGTCTTCCATGCCCATGCTCGAATGGGATGAGGCTAAAAATATATTTAAATTCAATCCGGTGATGGATTGGACATTTGCCGACTTAGAATCCTATTTACATACCCATAAAATCCCCCAAAATCCCTTGCACAAAAAAGGCTTCGTTTCGATTGGATGCGCACCTTGTACCCGAGCGATTGCGGAAGGAGAACATCCACGGGCTGGCCGATGGTGGTGGGAAAATTCCCAAAAAGAATGTGGATTACACGCCTAATTAATATATATGAGTACCCAAAAAACAAGCATTCAGGATAAAATAGGAAATTTCCCTCGCCGTCTGGAAGATGAATCCATCTACATCATGCGAGAGGTGGCCGCGCAATTCGAACGCCCCGCCTTATTATTTTCCGGCGGTAAAGATTCCATTACCCTTGTTCGATTAGCCCAAAAAGCATTCTTCCCAGGAAAAATCCCTTTCCCTTTGGTTCATATAGACACGGGGCACAACTTTCCAGAAACGATTGAATTCCGAGATTGGCTCGCCAGAGAAACGGGCGCCGAACTCATCGTACGATACGTCCAAGATTCCATCAACCAAGGAAAAGTCAAAGAAGAGTCAGGCAAATATGCCTCCCGAAATGTCCTTCAAACCGTCACCTTATTAGACACGATTGAAGAATTTAAATTTGATGCCTGCATCGGAGGCGCGCGACGCGACGAAGAAAAAGCCCGCGCCAAAGAACGTATTTTTTCCGTGCGGGACGATTTTGGCCAATGGGACGCCAAACGCCAACGCCCTGAATTATTCGATATGCTCAACGGACGTATTTCAGTAGGCGAAAATGTACGTGTTTTTCCAATTTCCAATTGGACCGAACTCGACGTTTGGAATTACATCAAAGAAGAACACATGGAAATCCCAAGTATCTATTTCTCCCATCAGCGGAAAGTCATCGAACGCGATGGGATGCTTTGGGCAGATTCAGAACACCTGAATAAAGAAGCGGATGAAATCCCTTTTGAGGCTACCGTCCGATTCAGAACCGTGGGGGATATGACTTGTACCGCAGCTGTGGCTTCGGATGCCGTGGAGATTGATGTGATTATCGAGGAAATTCTTTCGGCCGAAATCTCCGAACGAGGCGCGCGTATCGACGATAAACGGTCAGAAGCCGCCATGGAAAAAAGAAAACAACAAGGGTATTTTTAATTTGAGCGAGACAAGAACATGGATATTTTACGCATAGCAACAGCCGGTTCCGTGGACGATGGGAAAAGTACCCTCATCGGCCGATTATTATATGAAACCAATTCGATTACCAAAGACAAAATCGAAGCCCTCGAAAGCGCATCGAAACGAAAAGGATTGAATTTTTTGGATTTGTCTTTGTTAACGGACGGGCTCATCGCCGAGCGGGAACAAGGAATCACCATCGACGTCGCCCATATTTATTTTTCTACTCCGACTCGAAAATACATCATCGCAGATACCCCTGGCCACGTCGAATATACACGTAACATGGTTACCGGCGCCTCCAATGTGAAGGTCTCGTTGATTTTGGTGGATGCTCGACAAGGCGTCGTCGAACAAACCGCCCGACATTTATCCATCGCCTCATTATTACGCATTCCGAAAGTGATTATATGCATCAATAAAATGGATTTGGTGCAGTACCAACAAACCACCTTCGAATCCATCCAGGATAGTTTAAGTGATTTAATCGCACAAACAACCTTTGAGGGTCAAGAAATCAGCTTTTTGCCCATCTCGTCCTTATACGGACAAAATATCACTCAGTCAGCGGATCAAATGCCCTGGTACCAAGGAAATACCCTTTTGGACGAATTAGAGGTATTCAAATTTGCCGAAACGCAGTCCAAAGCGGCGGCACGTTTTCCCGTTCAATTTGTCATTCGTCCCATGACAGAAGCCTACCATGATTACCGGGGTTATGCCGGAAAAATAAGTTCGGGCACCTTTCAGGTAGGAGATGCCGTTCGGGTGTTACCAACGGGCCAAGAAAGCACCATCGCAAGTATCGAAAAATTCGATGAAAAACGATCCAAAGCAGAAGCCGGAGATTCGGTGGTGATCACCTTGAGCACGGATATTGATATTTCCCGAGGGAATACCCTAGTGAAAGCATCAGAGGAAATGGCACCGCAATTGAAAGACTTTTCGGCTCAAGTTTGTTGGCTCGACCACCAAGCCCTGAGCGCAGGAAAAACCTATTTATTGCAACACGGCATCCATATCACGAAAGCCAAAATTTCTCAAATCATCGAGCGATTAGATGTGGTAGCGCAAACCTCCACCGAACACGTGGATTCTCTGAAATTAAATGAAATAGGTCGAATTTCCTTACGAACAGCTCAGGCGATTCATGCGGATCGCTATACGGAAAACCCGGCAAATGGCGCCTTTATTTTGATTGATGAATTCTCCAATTCGACCGTCGGCGTAGGCTTTGTTTCTTAAGATTTATTCGAATTTTTTGGGTGCATAGAGAAAACCAAAGGCCTCAGCGCCATCTTTGGTATGTACTTCATGATGGACATAATGGGCTTTCATGATGCGTTTCATGTAACGACTGGTGGCTTTATATTTGATTTTGATTCGTCGGTGCACGATGATATCATGAAAAATAAAGTAAAATAAGCCATAGGTGGCGATGCCCAAACCAATTGGAAACAGCGGCCATAGCGCAGGAATTTCAGCGCCTATGATAATTGTTATCGTAGAGGAAACCCCGAAAACTACGGAGAACAAATCGTTTTTTTCCAATGGATTTTTGTGATGCACATGGTGGGATTCATGCCAGCGCCACATAAAACCATGCATGATGTACTTATGCGTGAGCCAAGCCATGCCTTCCATCCCCAAAAAAGTTAGCAACCAAAGTAAAATTCCCATTCGTTTAATTTGCTTCAGAACCCGAAATTACATCGAATTGTTTTAAAAATCCACCGCATGCTTTGAATGAAATCAATTATCTTTGCAAGATACATTTCGCAGAAGCTTCATGATTGAAAAAAATTACGCGCCGCAAGAAATCGAGCAAAAATGGTACGCATTTTGGTTAGAAAATAAGGTCTTCGCCTCCAAACCTAATCCGGACAAGGAACCTTATTCGATTGTCATTCCTCCGCCAAACGTGACGGGAGTCTTGCACATGGGCCATATGTTGAACAATACCATCCAAGATATTTTGATTCGGAAAGCACGCATGGAAGGCAAGGAAGCCTGCTGGGTACCGGGAACGGACCACGCGTCGATTGCCACGGAGGCGAAAGTCGTGGCGATGTTGAAAGAAAAAGGTATTGAGAAAAAAGATATTTCTCGGGAAGAATTCCTCACCCACGCTTTCGAATGGAAGGATAAATACGGCGGAATTATTCTGGATCAATTAAAAAAAATAGGCGCTTCTTGCGATTGGGATCGAACCCGATTTACTATGGAACCATCCTTGTATCAGGCGGTGATTGATACTTTTGTTCGTCTGTACAACAAAGGTTTGATTTATCGGGGTGTTCGGATGGTCAACTGGGATCCTCAGGGAAAAACCGCCGTGTCCGACGAAGAAGTTATTCACAAAGATGTTCAGGCCAAATTATACCATATCCAATATCCTTTGGTCGATGGCTCAGGACATGTGACAATCGCAACTACCCGCCCGGAAACCATCATGGCAGATGCGGCGATTTGTGTGAATCCAGCCGATGAACGTTATGTACATTTACATGGGAAAAAAGTTCGTATCCCTTTGATTGACCGGGAAATCAGCATCATTGCAGACGAATATGTGACCTTGGATTTTGGAACGGGATGTCTCAAAGTGACACCGGCCCATGATTTGAATGACTACGAATTAGGCTTGAAACATAAATTACCAGTCATCGACATCTTGAATGACGATGGAACCCTGAATGAAAAAGCAATTCTTTTTGTGGGCGTGGATCGTTTTGACGCGCGGCGGCGAATTGTGAAACAATTGACCGAAGAAGGCTTTTTGGTTCAAACAGAAGAATACAAATCCTCCGTGGGAACCTCGGAACGAACGGGCGCGGTGATTGAGCCAAAGCTCTCCCTGCAATGGTTCTTAAAAATGGAGGATTTGGCCAAACCGGCTTTGGAGCATGTGATGAACGATGATATCCAATTGCACCCGGCTAAATTCAAAAACACCTATCGTTCTTGGATGGAAAATGTGCGGGATTGGTGCATTTCGCGTCAATTGTGGTGGGGCCAACAAATTCCAGCTTTTTATCTAGAAGATGGAACGCTCATCGTGGCCAAAGACAAAAAAGAAGCACTTCGAATCGCGCGAGATACATACCAATTATATGCCCTCATTGAAGATGATTTAACGCAGGATCCGGATGTATTGGATACGTGGTTTTCGTCTTGGTTATGGCCGATTTCGGTGTTTGACGGCATTGAAAATCCGGAAAACGAGGAGATCTCTTATTATTATCCGACCAACGACCTGGTAACGGGGCCCGATATTTTATTTTTCTGGGTAGCACGTATGATTATGGCGGGTTATGAATGGCGGGGCGAATTACCGTTTCGAAATGTCTATTTAACTGGAATCGTACGAGATAAACAAGGACGTAAAATGTCAAAATCCTTAGGAAATTCGCCGGATCCATTGGAATTGATTGAGAAATTTGGGGCGGATGGCGTTCGATCGGGATTGTTGTTTTCGGCACCGGCAGGAAATGATTTGTTGTTCGATGAAAAACTGTGTGAACAGGGTCGGAACTTCTCGAATAAAATCTGGAATGCCTTTCGTTTGTTAAAGGGCTTGGACGTGGTTCCAGGGGCCTCGTTGCCTGAGCACACACTGGCAACTGCTTGGTTTGAGTCTAAGTTAAGCCAGACAATAATAGACGTACAAGATTACTTTAGCAAGTTTCGGATTTCGGATGCCTTGTTAAGTATTTACAATTTAGTTTGGGATGATTTCTGTGGCAAGTATTTAGAGATGATTAAGCCGGCTTATCAAAGCCCAATTCAAGGAGATACCCTACATGATGCGCTCGACTTGTTTGATTCGTTGATGCGGTTAATGCATCCCTACATGCCGTTCATTACCGAGGAAATCTGGCAAGCAATTGCGGAACGTGGCGAAAAAGACACCATTTGTACGGCTGAGTACCCGAAAGCGGAGCTCGTAAATGATACCTTAGTTGCCCAATTTGACGCGATGTTTGAGGTCGTGACGAAAGTACGAGAGATCCGTAATTCAAATCAATTATCGCCTAAATTAGCTTTACCGCTTTACATAAAATCGGACCAACCCGCTGTCTATGCGGCTGTGGAAGTCATCATGCAGAAGTTGGCGAATTTAGAGTCAATTACCTTTATTTCGGAACCGATTGTGGATGCCCAAACCTTTGTGGTGAAATCAGATCAGTTTTTTGTGCCATTGGCCAAAGACCAGGATCCGGCAGAATTAAAGGCGGAATCAGAAAAGGAACTGGCGTATTTGGAAGGATTTAGAAAATCGGTGGTGGCGAAATTAGCCAATGAGAAATTTGTGCAAAACGCCAAGGCAGATTTAGTGGAACGTGAACGACAAAAATTATCGGATGCAGAAAATAAAATCAAGTCATTGAAAGAAATTTTAGCCCGGTTAGCCTGATGAAATTTCTGCCCTTGTTGGTCATTTTAGGATGTATCGTCGGCGCTTGTCAAAAAAAGGAGCCGGCAGAAAAGCCCACGACTAAAATCCAATTGGATTTTGTTCGTGTGGACCGTTTATTAGCCGAGGCAAAAAGCGTTCAATCGGTCGATAGTTTGTTGAAAATACATCCTGAAATAACCCTGGGTTATTTTCAGTGTCCGCTGGAAAAGATACCCTTATTGGCTAAAGATTTGTTTGGCCTATTTCAAAATCCAGCCTTGCGAAAATTTTATTTACAAAGCCAAGGAGCGGAATTTTATGGAGGGAATCGTTTGGAAACTGATTTAACTGCCGCATTTCAGCGCATTTACGAGGAATATCCGCAAACCAAAACGCCAAAAATCAGAACGGTATTTTCTGGTTTTGGAGGGCTAAGTCCTGAATTTTCTGCCCAAAACATGGTCATATCCGATACGCTGATTATTGTGGGATTGGACTTTTTCATGGGAAAAAAGGGCATGTTTTTGCCTCCAAATGTATATGATTATCAACTAAGAAAATTAGAGCCCAAAGCCTTGATCGCCCAATTGATTTTACAATATTCGGCCTTTTTTAATCAGCAAAATCCGGAGGATCACACCTTATTGAGTGATATGATATGGTATGGAAAAAGCTACGCATTCACGAAGAAGATTTTGCCGAATGTGGCAGATACGCTATTATTCGGCTATACGACGCAGGAATTAGTGGAATCCAATACATTTCAAGGGGAAGTTTGGGAACATTTTATTGACCAATCTTTGTTGTTCAAAAAGGATGAGGAAACCAAAACGAAATATGTAGGTGAGCGGCCAAAAACTCCGGAAATTGGACCTGCTTGTCCGGGCGGAATCGGAAGGTGGTTGGGCTGGGTCATTGTGGACCAATATTGGCGACAAAACCCAGGCATACGTCTACAAAAATTAATGTCGAATCAGGAGGCGAATCGTTTGTTTTTAGCTTCTGGATATCGAGGTAAACCACTTAACAACTAATATGGCAAAGCGAAAAGATACATTTGGTGCGGGGGTAGAACCCAAGGATGCTGTTAAAGTAAATAAGGAATCCTTATCGAATGCGATGAAAATCTTCCGTTTCGTGGTTCCTTACAAATGGACTTTTATCCTGGGAATGGTTTTCTTGTTGTTTTCGAACATGACCACATTAAGTTTCCCGCTCTTGATCGGAGAAATGACGAAAGTAATCGAGGGGAAATCGAAGTATCAGATTAATGAAGTGACGGTATTTTTCTTTGGGGTATTGATTATTCAGGCGATTCTCTCCTTTTTTAGAATTTATACGTTTGCGCAGGTGTCGGAAAAGGCCATGCGGGATGTGCGTCAAACTTTGTATGCGAAAATTATTACCTTGCCGATTTTCCATTTTGAAAAGCGTCGGGTAGGTGAGTTAATGAGTCGGATAACGTCGGACATCACGCAATTGCAGGATGTGTTATCGATAACCTTAGCGGAATTTTTTAGGCAAATTTTCACCTTGGTGGCGGGAGTCGCTTTGATAACGTATTTGTCGTGGAAATTGACTTTGTTTATGTTGGCCACCTTCCCGGTTTTGGTGATTTCGGCGATTGTATTTGGGAAGTTTATTCGGAAAATTTCGAAGAAGGCGCAGGATGAATTGGCGAATACGAACATCATTGTGGAAGAAACCTTTCAGTCGATTCAGGCGGTGAAGGCCTTTACGAATGAGCAATTTGAGGTAAATCGCTATACGAAATCATTGAACAAAGTTTTGCAGGAGGCTTTGAAGGCGGCGACATTACGAGGTGGCTTCGTGAGTTTTATCATATTTGCTTTGTTTGGGGGGATCGTTGGAGTGGTTTGGTTCGGGGCGCGTTTGGTGGCTCAGGGGGATTTGATTTTGGCAGATTTATTGACCTTTATTTTTTACACGGCATTCATTGGGGGTTCTGTGGGAGGATTGGGGGATATTTATGCGCAGTTGCAGAAGACTATTGGGGCTTCGGATCGGATTTTGGAGATTTTACAGGATCCTTCGGAGATGGATGTGACGGATAACACGAAAAGTGAACTGATTGATTTTGGGAAGATCGAAATCCAGGATGTGCATTTTTCATATCCGAGTAGGCCATCGGTGGAGATATTGAAGGGTATTTCGATTACGATTGAACCGGGTCAAAAAGTGGCGATTGTTGGGACCTCGGGGACGGGGAAATCGACCTTGGCCCAACTGATGATGCGCTTTTATCAACCGAATGCTGGGGCTATTTTAATGGGTGGGCAAAATATTCAGGACTTGGATGTGTTAGCTTGGCGGAAAATGGTGGCCTTGGTGCCACAAGAGGTATTGTTGTTTGGGGGTAGCATCCGTGAAAACATTGCCTATGGAAAGCCGGATGCGACGGAAGATGAGATATATCAGGCTGCGGAATTAGCTTATGCCAAAGAGTTTATTGAGGCATTTCCAGAAAAGTGGGATACCTTGGTCGGTGAGCGAGGTGTGAAATTATCGGGCGGTCAGCGCCAACGCATTGCGATTGCTCGGGCGATTTTAAAAAATCCACATTTATTATTATTGGATGAGGCGACGAGTGCTTTGGATTCCGAATCGGAAAAATGGGTGCAATCGGCCTTGGAGGAGTTAATGAAAAATCGAACGAGTTTGATTATTGCGCATCGTTTGTCGACGATCCGGTCGGCGGATCAAATCCTGGTGATGGAACATGGAAAGATTGTCGAAGTGGGGACGCATGAAATTTTGATGGCTAAAAAACAGGGGATTTATCAAAAAATGGTCAAATTGCAAACTGATCATTTACAGGCATAAGAAGTCATGGCGGATTCGAAATTGAGTTTAGGGGATTTTAATTTACGGCCAACGGCTTGTCGGAACGAAGTTCTTTCCGCGTTTCAGTTGGTCGATTATGCCTTAAGCCAATATGATATCGTGCAATCTTTGAGTGCGCAATTTGATCGGGTGACTATCTATCGAACTTTAAAAACTTTTTTGACACAGGGTTTAATTCATAAGGTCTTGGATGACCATGGAAGCACCAAATATGCGTTATGTAAGGAATTGTGTCATCAGGGGGAACATGTCCATCAGCACGATCATGTGCATTTTAAATGTCAAAGTTGCGGGCAGACAATTTGTTTGGAAACGGTGATTATTCCAGCGATTCCATTGCCTACGAAATTTATTAAACACGAGAGTAATTTATTGATACAGGGTATTTGCGAACACTGTAATCCGATTATTTAATTTTTTGAAGGACTTTAATGGTGCTTAGGTCGAGGACGTAGCGTTTTTGTCGGCGATCCAGAGATGAATCAATCCGAAGAATGGTTTGATTACAATGGGTTAGTAGGGCTAATTTACCATTTAGTTCATTGATGAGCGCAGATCGTTTATAGCGTTGGGCATCAGGCGCTAATTCGCTTAATCCCAATAAATCTGTAATCGTAATTACATCGATTCCTTCTTGGTCAACATGATTTAACAATTCATGAATGACATTTTTACTTATATCGTCTAAAATTTCGGGAGAAAAGGCTGTTTCTTTTATGGTTTTTTTAGACTTAGGAAGGAATAGTCGGCGATTATACCACAGCTTAAAAATCCCTGCAAAAATGGTTAAAAGTAGGAATCCAAGAAACCAGTTGGAAAAATACCAAGGTTTATCGGTGAGGTAGCCAATGAAAACGGCGCGTTTGGCTAATTCGTCCATATTAACTTTGAAAAAACGTTTTCCTGAACCCATTTTAGCCTGGGCAAGGAAATTAAAAATATAGGGGCCTGAGCGGTAGATTTGGTTATTATCTCCCCGATCGCCCACAATGGCAAAGGTGGAGAATTCTTGCGCTTTATCTTCAAACTTGGAGACTGCAAGCGTCCTAGGGTTAATGAAATAAAAGACACGGACACCAACCGTTTCATGGTAGGATTGTATCAAAAAATATTGGCCGGAATAGTAAACGTCATCACGTTGGATGAGTTCTAGATTCGTTAAAATAGACTTAATAGGCTCCAAGCTAATGTCACCTATCATTTCCCATTTATTTTGGGCAAAAGAAAAGCGATAAATATGATTATCCATATAAAGCTTTCCGCCGTTTTCGGATATATGGTGGGAAAAATTAGAAAAAGAAATGATTTCTTTCCGTTCAGGCAAATAGGCTGAATATCCCCTAAAGATGCCTTTAGGAGGGGTTCCAAGAGAATTCACGGCTTCCCACTCGTCAGATCTTTTATCGAAATAGGTTAAGAGGTTATTTGTTTGCCAAAACCCATACCCTCCGAGGGAATAAATGGTGTTATTGGCCAGAAAGCGATAGGATCGGCAATTATTTCCTCGGTAATAGGTTTGATCAAGACGTTTAAAAGATTGATTTTTAAGGTCAAAGAGAAATACTTTGTTGGTGCATTGTTCAAAAAAATATATACCCGTGTTTTTTTCGTTAGGGAGATACGTAAATTTAGAATAATCGGGCAAGTCATTAATGACATTGGAATCCACTTGGATATAACTTACGAAATCCCACGTTCCTTGGGGATTCAATTTCTCTAATTTTTGAGAAAAAAGGTCAATTTTAAATGGAAAGGTGAGGGTAGGGTGTAAAAAAGGGATTTGAATATCAGATTTTACACAATGAGATAAAACGTAAAATACGGCAAAGAAAATATACTTTTTAGACATGGAACATGGATATAACGAACAATGTGCAAGATAGAAAAAATAAAGGTAAATTAGGTAATTGGCATTCCTTTAACAAACCTTCGTATACCTTTGGCATACTCTAGGCAAACCTTGAAGGTTAGCCTAAGGTTGAGACGCAGTATGCGTCGATTCATATCCTTTACTAGCTAGTTAGAAGCTAGCTAGTCAGAAGGC
>Ga0114958_10000165_pt1 | contig 55724 bp, 58 predicted proteins | sample C_130208_EF_Meta_FD_89577 | JGI IMG/M metagenome (GOLD analysis project Ga0114958, IMG submission 89577) | Freshwater microbial communities from Lake Croche, Canada to study carbon cycling - C_130208_EF_MetaG | ecosystem: Environmental > Aquatic > Freshwater > Lake | place: Lake Croche, Canada... | reverse complement strand
GGTGTAACCTTTCTCGCCTACCTGGGACGTGAATTTGCCTCCCCCGGCAGACTTCCGCGTGTAAACGCTGCATTAATCCTATCAATCCATGACATCACCCACCCAGCAGAGAGAAGGATCTGTCCATCGAATACATCCTCAACCCAGCTTCATTCCATTCGGTGCGCGGGAAAACGGGAATTACAACCGGTTCGGCTCGAGGCCAATCATGGATGCGGACGAAAACAGTTTTATAAAGGCGGTCGGAAGCCGGCTATTTCAGCCCCACCGCTCATACAGCCCCTCCTCTAACTGATCTCACAAGAGGCGCTGCTCATGATCCGCCACGACAATACCCCAGGATCAGTGTCCTACTGACATAAAATTTATGCGCTAAATATGCGTTTTGGGCTTAAATATCGCTATTATTGCCTTCGTTGCAGCATATTTTGCCAAATAACTGTCACCACGAGATACCGATTTTGGATCCACTTTCCCTGCGATGGATGGCGTAATGCAGATTTGTATATTTTCGCTCTAAAAGGGTATTTTTAAGGTCTTTGCCCCCATTTTAACCCTAAAATTCAAAGATTGCTAAGGTATTTTAAATCCCTTTGAACATCTTACTCAATTCCTCTACTAACACCGAACTACAACTCAACCAAGGTATTCTTTGGACCTAAAACAGATCAAACAAATCATCGAACTCATGAAACGCTCCGAGCTGAGCGAGTTCGCGGTCGAAGAAGAAGGTTTTAAGCTTAAAATCCGCCGCGGCGGCAGTGGCGCGCCTCTGGTTTCCTCCTCCCGGGGGTCTAACTCCGATTTCCCGGTGAATGAGTCCGTTCTGGCCGCCCAGCCTGTAACGTCCAGTACTGCCACCTCCCCCGCTCCCGCGGGTCCGGCCAAGGAAGAAGAAGGCATTATCTACGTTAAATCCCCGATGGTAGGCACTTTTTATCGTGCGGCGTCACCAGAGAGCAAGGCGTTCGCCGAGACTGGCACCAAGGTCACTGAGACGAGTCTGGTCTGCATCATCGAAGCGATGAAGATCATGAACGAAATCCAGGCCGAAATCAAAGGCACCGTCGTTGAGGCCCTCGTTGAGAACGGCCAGCCTGTCGAGTACGGCCAGCGCCTCTTTAAGGTTAAACAGGGCTGATTTCGCCCAATTTCCCATGACCGCCGCGGGCAAGCCCGCATGATGCGTCCTGCGCATTGCGGTCCCGGGAAAGACCCCTGCCTACCACATGATCCAGAAAATCCTCATCGCCAACCGCGGTGAAATCGCACTCCGCATCGTCCGAGCCTGCCGTGAACTTGGCATCAAGACCCTCGCGGTTTACTCCGAGGCCGACGTCCAGTCACTGCACGTCCAACTGGCCGATGAGGCCATTTGTATTGGCGGACCCAAGAGCGCCGACAGCTACCTTCGGGCAGACCGCATCATCAGCGCGGCAGAGATTGCGGATGTAGACGCCATCCACCCGGGTTATGGCTTCCTGTCGGAAAACGCTAAATTCGCCGAACAGTGCGAGTCATGTAATATCAAGTTTATTGGACCTAAATCTAAATCCATCAAGATGATGGGTGATAAGGCCGTCGCCAAAGACACCGTGAAAAAGGCCGGAGTACCCATCGTGCCTGGGTCAGATGGACCGGTCGAAAATGAGACCGAGGCGGTCAAGGTTGCCCGGAAGATTGGCTACCCGGTCATCATCAAGGCCGTCGCCGGCGGCGGGGGACGCGGCATGCGTATCGCGCATAACGACATTTCCTTCGCCAAGGAGTACCATGTCGCCCGCAACGAGGCCGAGAAGGCCTTTGGCAACGGTGCCGTTTACATCGAGCGTTACATCGAAAAGCCCCGCCATATCGAGTTCCAGATTCTCGCCGATTCCCACGGCAAGGTGCTCCACCTGGGCGAACGGGACTGCTCGGTCCAGCGCCGTCACCAGAAGCTCATCGAGGAGTCGCCCTCGCCTTTTCTCACCTCGGATCTCCGCAAAAAGATGGGTAAGGCCGCGATCCGCGCCGCCGAGGCCGCCGCCTATGAAAATGCCGGGACCATCGAGTTCCTCGTCGATGCCAAGGGCAATTTCTACTTCATCGAGATGAACACCCGCATCCAGGTGGAGCATCCCGTCACCGAGGAATGCACCGGCATCGACCTCATCAAGCAGCAGATTCTCATCGCCAATGGCGAAAAGCTCTCCTTCGACCAGGGCGACATCAAGTTCGAGAAGCACGCCATCGAGTGCCGCATCAACGCCGAGGATCCCGCCCGCAATTTCGCGCCTTCCCCCGGCACGATCGGCCTCTATTACGCCCCCGGCGGCCATGGCGTACGGGTCGATTCCCACGCGTACAGTGGTTATGTCATCCCGTCGCATTACGACTCGATGATAGGCAAGCTCATCTGCTTTGGCACCACCCGGAAGGTTGCCCTCGAGCGCACCTACCGGGCCTTGAGCGAGTACATCATCCGTGGCATCAAGACCACCATCCCGCTGCAGAAGGCCATCATGTCCGACCCCGTCTTCATCGAGGGCAAGGCCACCACGGCCTACATGGAGGACTTCATGAGCCGCACTCCGCCGGACTTGTTCTCCTAAGTCGCCCCCCCCCCGGCCGACTTTGTCTTTTACCCGGGCCGGCCTCACCGCCGGCCCTTTTTGCGTCCCGATCAGTTCGTTCGGGTCAAAACCACATCGCTCCACTCGCCGAGGACGCGGGACTCGACCGTCCAACCTGGCGCCGCCACCGCGAACACTTCCCTCACCTGCGCGCTTTCCACCGCCAGGATTCCGCTCAACACCAAGGTTCCCCCCGGCGCCACCGCGGCTATCAGCTGCGGAGCAAATTGAATGAGTATGTTGGCCAAGATGTTCGCCAACAGGACGTCAGCGCTCTTCCCCGCCAGCCCGCTGACCAAGTCGCCCACGTAAAACGGCACCCTGCCGGTCAGGCCATTGAGCTCGGCGTTCTCTTCGCTCACTTTTACGGCCTCGGGGTCATTGTCGAAGCCCACGACCTCCTCAAAACCCAGTTTCGCGGCCGAAAGCGCCAGGATCCCGGATCCGCACCCCGCATCAATCACGCGCCGACAACCCCTTGCGCCCCCCGCGGCCACCTGCCTGGCCTCGAGTTCCGTCAAACGCTCCACACATAACCGCGTCGTCTCGTGATTCCCCGTGCCAAAGGCCATGCCCGGGTCGAGCCACAGCACCTCGTCACCCGCCGGAAGCTGGAAACCCGCCCGCTCCCATACCGGCACCCAGTGCAGCCGGCCAAACCGCCAGGCCTTGAAATGCGCCTTGTAGCTGTCGCGCCAGTCGCCATCCGCCAGCATCCGCCGCACCGGCTCGCCCAGGGCCAGGCCGGGCAGCAGCCCGCTCAACTCGCCCCAGCGGCTCTTCGCCTCGGTCTCGCCGGAAAAAATCCCGACGACCCAGGCCCGTTGGGCGATGGCGTCCTCCAGGAGACTCCAACCTTCGATCCCAAGCTCCAACATCACGTTGTCCGCTTCGTCCGCGCGTCCGGCAGGAATTTCCACTTTGATTTCGCACAAGTCCATCCGCCGAAAATTCCCGGCTCCGCCATCCGCCGCAACGCCAATCCCCTACGCCGAACCCCGGCGGTCGCGGTAATCGCGCGGGCTCAGCCCCACCGCCGCCCGGATGGTCTTGTTGAAAAAATGCAGGTCCGGCAGTCCGACCTCGCCCGCGATGGTCTTCACCGCGAGCGTCGTGTGCGCCAGCAGGTGCAACGCGTACTCAACCCGGCGCTGGCGGATGTAGCCCTCGATCGTCACGCCAAACTGCGAGCGAAACAGCCGCGTGAGGTGGTTGTGTGAAATGTCCGCCCGCCGCGCGATCGCCGGGATCGCCAGCGGCTGCGCTAGGTGCAGCTCGATCTCGCGCACCGCGCGGCTGAGGGCGGGATGCTGGCGCTGATGCGGCACCCGCTCGGTCATGGGCTGGCCGGCGAGTTGCCACAACACGTCCCACAGCCGCACCGACGCCCGCCGGGGCTGCGAGGGCAGCCAGCCCGCCGCTTCCTCCAGCGCCCGCGTGAGGGGATCAAACGCGTCGCCCACGTCCTGCATCACGGGAATCGCCACCGGGTCGCCGCCCGCCGGCAGACGGAAGTGCGCGAAGGTGTGCGGTGACTCGCCCCGAAACCGGTAGACGATGCGCGCGTTGGGCGGGGTGATCCCGGCCCAGCCTGGGGCGATCGCAAACTCGCGGCCATCAAATGTCACCTGGCCCTCGTAACGGTACAGATGAAGGCACCACAGTTCGGGCAACTGGTATTCCTCGACCGCCTGTTTGCGCCCGTGCACGGCCCGGCCCGCCTGCACGAGCTGCGGCGGATTTTTCAACGGCAGCTGCCAGACGGCGGTATCCATGCCGCAAAGATCAACGCTCGCTCAGCCGGGCGATCACCGCCGGCAGCAGCGCGTGCTCGGCCGCGTGAACCTTCGCGGTGAGCGATTCGAGGGTGTCGGCCGGATCCACGCGCACCTCCGCTTGGTCGATGATCGGGCCTCCATCCACATCGAGCGTGACTGCGTGCACCGTGCAGCCGGTGACTTTCGCTCCCCCCCGGAACGCCTGTCCGATGCTGTCCAGCCCCGGAAAGTTCGGCAGCAGACTCGGGTGGAGATTGATGATCTTGCCGACGAATGCGCCCAGGAATCCCGGCTTCAGCACCCGCATAAACCCCGCCAGTACCACCAGATCTGGCGCGCACGCGTTGACCGCCGCGATAAACCGAACTTCCCCCTCGCCCTCGAGCTTGGTCTTGAACGGCGCCGGATCCACAAACGTCGCGGGCACGCCATAGCGCGGCCCAAGGGCAAGAATGCCCGCCACCGGCTGGTCGGTGATGATCTGGACCACCCGGGCCCGGCCCAGCCGGCCGGTCTGTTGCGCCGTCAGGATCGCTTCGGCGTTGGAGCCGCGGCCGGAGCCAAGAATAACTACGCGCATGGGGGTCAAAGTTCTCCCGCCGCCTTCATTTGGGCGATGCGGGCCGTGGTGCTGAAGCCAGCCAGGAACGGCACAAACGAAATTGCGGCGCCCACCTCTTGCAAGGCCTGCCGCTCCTCCGGGTTGAGCTTGTCGGGCGTGTAGTCGCCCGACTTGCAGTAAATATCCGGCCGCAACGCCCGGATCTCCGCCGTAAGGCGCGGGGTGCCAAAAATCACAACCTCGTCCACGAACGCGAGTTCACCGAGGGCCCGGGCCCGCTCGGTTTCACTTTGGATGGGTCGGGTGGGACCTTTGATGGCCCTGACGCTCGCGTCGCTGTTGATGGCCACAAACAACGCGTCGCCCAGCGCCCGCGCCGCCTTCAGCGAATGGAGGTGGCCTTCGTGCAACAGATCAAAAACCCCGTTGGTCAGCACCACCCGCTTCCCCGCGGCACGCAGGGCCTCCCGCGCCGCGACGGCGGCGGACAGGTTGAGCAGCTTGGATTTTTCCGTTTTCACGCGAATCGCGACGCTCGCAGGGTGTTCCACCGTTGTAAATTAACTTTCCCTGCCCTTCATTCTCCGAAGTTCCCCACCCCCATGAAATATCGACTCGGCTTGGTCGTGTTCTCGCTCGTGCTTTCGCTGCTCATCGGTCTCACCCTGCGCCGTGGCGCGGGCGCCGCGGCCGCCGGCCCGCACCGCCCGGTGATCGGGTTCTCGATGGACACCCTCAAGGAGGAGCGCTGGCAGCACGACCGTGACATGTTCACCGCTCGCGCCCAGGAGCTTGGCGCCGATGTACTCGTGCAATCCGCCAACAGCGACGATGTCCGCCAGCTCAAGGACGTGGAGGCGCTCATCAGCAACCGGGTGGACGCCCTCGTGATCGTGCCCCACGACGGCGCCGCGATGGCCAAGGCCGTGCAGATGGCCCACGACGCCGGTATCCCCGTGCTCGCGTACGACCGGCTCATCACCGGCTGCGACCTCGATCTCTACGTGGCCTTCGACAACCTGCGCGTCGGCGAACTGCAGGCACAGTACCTGATCGACACCTTCCACGGCCGCAAATTCCGGGTCGTCCGCATTTATGGCGCCAAAACCGACCACAACGCCCTGATGTTCAAGGAGGGCCAGGACAAGGTCTTCGCCCCGTTCATTGCCAACGGCTCGGTCGAAGTCGTGCATGAGGACTGGGCCGACGACTGGCGCCCGGAAAACGCCAAGAAGATCACCAACGCCGCCATCACCAAGGCCGGCAAGAACATCGACGCCGTGCTCGTCTCCAACGACGGCACCGCCGGGGGCGTCATCCAGGCGCTGCTTGAGGAGGGTCTCGCCGGCCAGATCATCGTCACCGGCCAGGACGCCGACCTCGCCGCCTGCCAGCGCATCGCCCGCGGCACCCAGGCCATGACCATCTACAAGCCGCTGAAAAACCTGACGCTCACAGCGGCCGAGCTCGCCGTCAAACTCGCCCGGCACCAGCCCGTGATCGCCCGGGATGTGATCGACAACGGCCAGGTGAAAGTTCCCGCCGTCCTTCTCACCGTCGTCACGGTCACCAAGGACAACCTTGAGTCGACCGTCATCGCCGACGGCCTTCATTCCCGCGCCGCCGTGTTCCCCCGCTAATGTCCGCACTGCTCGAGGCCCGTTCCATCACAAAACGCTTCCCTGGCGTCACCGCGCTGCGCGAGGTCAGTTTCGACCTGCGCCCCGGCGAGATCCACGCGCTGTGCGGCGAGAACGGCGCGGGCAAGTCCACCCTGATCAAGCTCCTCTCCGGCCTGCACCCACATGGCAGTTACGACGGTGAACTTTTCTTTGACGGTGCTCCGGCGCAGTTCGCCTCCATCGCCGACGCGCAACGTACCGGCCTCGCCGTTATCTATCAGGAGCTCGCGCTGGTGGACGAGCTGACGGTCGCTGAGAACCTCTTCCTCGGCTGCGAACCCCGCCGCGGTGCGCTGATTGACTGGGACAGGATCTGGCGCGACGGCCGCGCCTTGCTCGCCCGGGTCGGACTCGACCTCGCCCCCGACACCCTCGTCGGCGACCTCGGCGTCGGCAGCAAGCAGCTCGTCGAAATTGCCAAGGCCCTAGGCAAAAACGCCCGGGTCCTCATCCTCGACGAGCCGACGGCCGCCCTGGCTGAACGGGAGGTGGACACGCTGCTCGAGCTTCTCCGCGACCTCCGCCGCCGCGGGATCGCGTGCATCTACATTTCCCACAAACTCGATGAGGTCTTCGCCGTCGCCGACCGCATCACCGTGCTGCGCGATGGTGCGACCATCATCACGCTGCACACCCCGGCCACCAACAAAAACGAGGTCATCCGCGCGATGGTGGGCCGGGAAATCACCGAATTTTTCCCTCGCCACGCCTCGCATCCCGGCGAGGTCCTGCTCTCAGTCGATGACCTCTGCGCCGCCGCGGTGAAAGGCGGGCCCGCCCGGCTGCATCACATTTCATTCGAGCTCCGCGCGGGGGAAGTCCTGGGCATCGGCGGCCTGATGGGCGCCGGTCGCACCGAGCTGCTCATGCATCTCTTCGGCGCCTGGGGCACCCGGCTCAGCGGCCGCGTGCAACTGGCCGGCCGGCCGCTCGACGCCGCTTCACCCGTCGCCGCCCTTGCCGCCGGCCTCGTGCTGGCGAGCGAGGACCGCAAGCGCTACGGCCTGATCCTCGCCGAGAGCATCGGGTTCAACCTCTCGCTCTCGTCCATCAGCCGCCTGCGCCGCGGGGCGCTGATCGATGAGGAACGCGAGGCCCACGCCAACCAGGGCCTCTTCTCTTCGCTGCGGGTGAAAGCCCCGTCACTGGAAACCACCGTCGGCACGCTCTCCGGCGGCAACCAACAAAAGGTCGTGCTGGGCAAGGCGCTCATGACCGAGCCGCGCGTCGTTTTTCTCGACGAGCCCACCCGCGGCATCGATGTCGGCGCGAAGCTCGAGGTTTACACGCTCGTCAACGAGCTCACCGCGCAGGGCAAGGCCGTCGTGCTCGTCTCGAGCGAGCTGCCGGAGCTGCTGGGCATGAGCGACCGCATCCTGATGCTGCACGACGGCCGCGTCGGCGGCGTCTTCCCGAAAGCCGAGGCCACGCCCGAGCGCCTGCTCGCCGCCGCCATGGGCCGGACCCTCACCGCCGCCTGACGATGAAAACCAAGCTCACGCTCCGCGATTTCTCCCTGCTGCTCAGTTTGCTGGCGATCGGGTCGTTTTTCACCCTCGCCGCCCCGCAATTCCTGTCCTCCCGCAATCTCTCCATGCTCGCGGTCGAGTTGGCGATCACCGCCACCCTCGCACTCGGGATGTTGCTGGTGATCCTGCCCGGGCACATCGACCTGTCCGTCGGCAGCGGAGTCGGGCTCATGGGCGGCATCGCGAGCGTCCTGATTTTCAACCACCACTGGCCCGCCGGGGCGGCGATTGCGGTCAGTATGGCCGCCGCCCTCCTGCTCTGGATGGCCATGGGGTCGCTGATCGTACGCCAGCGCATCCCGGCGTTTATTATCACGCTGGGCGGCCTGCTGATTTTCAAGGGCACGTTCTGGCTCGTGATCGGCAGCCGCACCATCCCGGTCGTCGCCGGGGGCCAGAGCAACCTGTACTCCCTGCTCACGACGTTCTACTTCCCGCCAGTCGCCAGCGCTGTGCTCGTGGCCCTCGTGTTCGCGGGGCTGGCGGGGCTCAGCCGGCGCGCCCGCCGGCGGCGATCGGCACTGGGCTTTGCGGTGGATGACGCCGAGGTCGCGTTCCTCAAACTCTTCCTCACCGCCCAGGGCCTGCTCTTGTTTGTGCTCACGGTGAACCAGTTTCGTGGCATCCCGCTGCCGGTCGTGATCCTCGGGTGCGTCGCCCTCGTCATCCAGGTCATCACGCGCCACACCCCCTTCGGCCGCCATCTCTACGCCATCGGTGGCAATGAGGAGGCGGCGTTTGTCTCTGGCGTGCCGGTGCAGCGCACGGTGATTGGAGCGTTCACGCTGCTCGGCGGCATCGTCGCCGTGACCGGTCTCATGCAGACGGCCTACGCTGGCGCCTCGACCACGACCGTGGGCGACTCGATGGAGCTCGACGCGATCGCGGCCTGCGTGATCGGCGGCACCAGCCTGCGCGGCGGGCGCGGCACGGTGCTGGGCGTGATCTTCGGGGCGCTCATCATGGCCAGCCTGCTCAACGGCATGACGCTCCTCGCCGTCGCGCCTGAGCTGAAATTCATCGTCCGCGGCGTGGTGCTCACGCTCGCGGTGTGGATGGACGTGAAGCTGGCGAAGCGCTGAGGCTCAGAAGAACTTCTTCGCCTTCTCGAAGAAGCTCTTCGAGGTCGGCTCGCTGGCGTCACCGCTGATGCGGGCGAACTCTTCGAGTAGTTTCTTCTGCTCCGCCGTCAGCGATTGCGGCACTTCGACCTGCACCCGCACGAGCTGGTCGCCCTGCCGGCCGCCGCGCAGCGAGGGCATGCCCTTCTCGCGCAGCCGGAAGGTCGTGCCGCTCTGCGTGGCGTGGGGAATCTTAAGCGACGCCTTGCCGAACAGCGTGGGCACCTCGATCGTGCCGCCGAGGGTCGCGAGTGTGAACTTGATCGGGATCTCGCAGAAGAGGTTGTCCTCCTGGCGCTCGAACAGCTCGTGATCCTTTACCGACAGCACGATGTAGAGGTCGCCCGACTGGCCGCCGGCGAGGCCGGCCTCGCCGTTGCCGGAGGAGCGCAGCCGGGAGCCGTTGTCCACCCCGGCGGGGATGCGGACGTTAAGCTTGGTCGTCTTGATCACGCGGCCCTCGCCGTGGCAGGCGGTGCAGGGTTTCTCGATCTTGGAGCCCGCGCCATTGCACGTCGGGCAGACCTGCGTGAAGGTGATGATGCCGCCGGAGCGGCGGACCTGGCCCGCGCCGCGGCAGGTTGGGCACGTGATCTTCTTTGAACCGGGCTCCGCGCCCACGCCGTCGCAGCGCTCACAGGTGGCGTGTTTGCGGAAGGAGATTTCCTGCTCCGCGCCGCGCGCAGCATCCTCGAGGGTGATTTCCAGGTCGTAGCGCAGGTCCGAGCCGTCGCGACCGCCACCCTGCCCGCCGCCGCCGCCGCCGAACATTTCGTCAAAAATACCGCCGCCCCCGCCGCCCTGCTGGCCGAACACCTCACGGAAAATATCAAAGGGGTCGTGAAAACCGCCCCCGCCAGACATGCCGCCGCGCCCGCGGGCCGCACTGGCGCCCGGGCCTTCGAATGCCGCGTGACCGTAGCGATCGTAGGCCGCGCGCTTTTCCGGGTCCTTCAGGATCTCGTAGCCATGGGAGATTTTCTTGAACATCTCCTCGGCCTCCTTGTTGCCCGGGTTTTTGTCCGGGTGATACTGCACCGCCTTCTTGCGGTAGGCTTTCTTGAGTTCGTCTTCGCCGGCGGTCTTTTCCACGCCCAGCAGCTGGTAGTAGTCTTCCTTGGCCATGGGTGGGTCAGGCTTTGGCGCCGTCTTTGTTCCCCGCTCCGCTCGACACGATCACCGCGGCGGGACGCAGCAGGCGGCCGTTGAGCGAATAACCCGTGCGCACCACCGTCACGACATTGCCGTCCGGCTCCGTCGGGCTCGGCTGGGCGGAAAGGGCTTCGTGCAGATTGGCATCAAACGGCTGCCCCAGCGGGGAAATTTCCTTCAGACCGTGGCCCGCGAGAGCCGACTTCAGCTGGGTCAGCACCATCTCGACCCCGCCCGCCAGCGCCTTGAGGTCGGCGCCCGGCTGCTTGGCCGCATTCAGCCCGAGGGCCAGGTTGTCCATCACCGGCAGCAAATCCTCCAGCACACGGGAGGTGGCAAACTGGCGCAGTTCGTCCTTCTCACGCACGGCCCGGCGGCGGAAATTCTCCAGGTCGGCCACGGCGCGCAGGTAACGATCGTAGTTGGCCGCCGCCTCCTGTTTCGCATCGGGCGCAGGCGCGGCTTTCGCCGCGGACTCGGCGGGTGGGACAGGGTTGACGGTGTCAGTCGGGTCGGAATCGGACATAGGAAAGGATCAGCTAATTATGGTTTGCGGCTTTCTTCAAGCGCATCGAAGAATCCTTTCACCTTTTCCCCGGTTTTGCGGCCGAGATTCTTGAAAATCCCCACGCCAGCCTTGGCGGCATCCTTGGTCGCATCCGAGATGGCTTCACCCAGCTCGCCCGGGACGAGGCCCTTGAGCGCGAGGCCGACCGGCGCCAGGCTTTGCCTGCCCAACGGGCTCAGCAACTGCTTCACGTTCGTCACATCGGTGTAGCTCTGGTTCAGGTGCAGGGGGTATTCGTGCGTCACCGGCAGCCGGCCGGAATGGTCGGCGATCACGAGCCGGTCCAAGCGCAGGGTGAGATGGCGGACCAGAAAATGGCGCGCCGGCGACGCTGGCTGGGGCAAGCCCTCCCCGGTGGCCGAAAGATAGTGCTGGAAGGCCCCGGCGTTGGTCTGGCCGTCCGGGCGTATCACCAGCGTCACCCCGGCCACGTCGAGCACGAGCGAATCGAAGACCGTCCGGCCCGACAGCAACGAGAGCACCTGCAGGTCGCTCTGAAATTCCCTCACCTCCATGAACTCGGCCACGGGAAACGTGGGCGGGTTGGTCACCACCAGGCCGCGCAAATGCACCCGGCCGGTAAAGGGATTGACCGTGAGTCGCTGCACGGTCGCATCAAAGCCCGTGCGCGCCCGCAACTGCGAGGTGAGTACGACCGGCAAAAACAGCATCCAAGCCAGGGCCACCGCGGCAAACATCACCGCCAGGGCGACCAGCAGCCTGAACAGCGCGCCTCCTCGGGCCTTGGCGGATGTGCAGCGCGTGCGACCCACGGTGATCAGACGAAATTTTCCGTCACCAGCAGGATGGCCGTGGTCTCGGCGGAAAAGGTAAAGGCCCCCGCGTAGGGCAGGAGGACATTCTCGCCCCGCCCCAGCGCATGGCCGAAGGGCGCGCGGGAGCCGGTGCTGTTGTCCGCGTCACAGCGCACCGAGCCGCTCACCACGCTCAGCAGCCGCGGCTGCTCGTTGGCGTGGAGCGAAAATCGCTCGCCGGCCCCGAGGACGACGCGGCGGATGCAAAACTCGGCGCAATCGGCGATCACGCCGGAGGTCGGCGCGGCCCGCACGGGCGCGGGTTCAAAGTCATCCCACTGGATGGAGCGGAGCGACTCCGCGATGTGCAGCTTGCGCGGCTGGCCGTCGAGGCCGACGCGACCCCAGTCATAAACGCGGTAGGTCGTGTCGGAGTTCTGCTGGATCTCGAGAATGAGATTGCCCGCGTCGATGGCGTGGACCTGGCCGCTTTGCACCAGGATGGAATCGCCGGCGGCGACGCGGAAGTGGTGGATGCACTGCTCCAGCGTGCCATTGGTGATGGCTTGCTCGAACTGCTCGCGCGTCACGCCCCGGCGGAGGCCCACGAGCAGGTGCGCGTCGAGGGCGGTGTGGGCGATGTACCAGTTTTCGGTCTTGGGTTCGCCCTTGAGCTCGGCGGCGACGGCCGTCGGCGGATGCACCTGCAGGCTGAGCCGCTCCCGGCAATCGAGCCACTTCACCAGCAGCGGAAACGGGCGCGACGCGGGCCACTTCGGCCCCATCACGTCGGCCGCATGCTTCGCGAGCACGGCATGGAGTGTCTGGCCCTTCAGGTGCCCGGCCTGCACGACCGACTGCGCCTCCGGGCGGTCCACGATTTCCCAGCTCTCGCCGATCGGCGAGCTGGGCGGCAGGGTGCGGCCAAAGGCGGCCTCAAGGGCCCGGCCACCCCAGACGCGCTCCTGATACAGCGGTTCAAAGCGCAGAAGGTCTCGCATGGTGGAAGAAATAGAGTTTGTGCGAAAAAACCACTGAGGGAGTTTACATTTGACGGTCTAGGCGGATAGCATGGAATCCGCGCTGTTTCGGTTGGTTTACACAAATGCCCAAGTCGGAGACTTCAAACTCAAACGATGGTCCGTCGTTTCAAGCCCCGCGTTATCGTACTAACTGGTTTGAGGCAGTCACCTGCTTCATTCTAGGCAGTTACCTCACCGTGGCCTTGGTGGCCTATGAACCGGCCCAGAGCACTTTCCGTTCGACCGGCCCGACCCTGAAAAACCCCGTCGGCTGGGTGGGAGCTGACGCCGTCTGGGTCCTCCTGTACGCCCTCGGCGCCAGCACCTGGCTGCTGCCGATCTTCCTGTTCTGGATGCTGTACGTGGCCATGACCAACACCCGGCACCTGGTCGTGACCCGCATCATCGCCATGGTGGTGGCGGCCATCGCCCTCGCCAGCATCGCCTCCATGTTCAAGGAGCCCCAGTGGGGCAGCGATTATTTCCCCAACGGCCCCGGCGGCATCGCCGGACTCACGCTGTATCACCGGCTGCTCGCGGACGCCCTCGGGCCTTTCGGTTCCAGCCTCCTTCTCGGCACGGTGTATTTTTTCGCGCTGATGTTCATTTTCACAAAGGACATCAGCCTCGAGCTCGAACGCTACCTCGTGATGCTGCAGGCTTGGATTGCCTCGCGGCGCAAGGATAAGGCCATGCTCGCCGGGCAACCGCGCAACCGGCGGGAGGAACCGACGGTCGCCAAAAGTCCCGCCGCCGCCCCGCTCATCGGGCCCACCGGGAAAAAAATCTTTGTGCCGAAGGCCGAGGCCAAGCCGTTGACCGAAGCCGCGACCGTTCCCGAGCCCGCCAAACCCGTCGTCGTTCCCCCGGTGGCCCGGCTGGAGCGCCCACCGGCCGCGGCCCGCGCCCCCTCCCCCCTGCCGGTAGAACCGACCGAGCCCGGGGCAGAACGCCGGCCCGCCGCGGCCGGTGCGCCCCTCAAAAAACTCGAACTCAACATCGTCAAGCCCGAGGAACCCAAGAAATCCAAGACCGCCGTCCTCCCGGCGCGCAACGATGACAAGGATTACGAGTTCCCCCCGCTCTCACTCCTCAAGGAACAGGTCAAGCCCACGGCCGCCAATAGCGAGGAGGAGCACCGCCAGAATGCCGAAAACCTGCTTCGCATCCTGGGCGAGTTCGGCGTCGAGGTGACCCTCGGCGAAATCCACGTCGGCCCCGTCATCACCCGCTATGAGGTCGTGCCCGCCGCCGGCGTCCGCGTCGAGAAGATCGCCGGCCTCGACAAGAACATCGCCCTCGGCATGCGCGCCCAGTCCGTCCGCATCCTCGCCCCCATCCCGGGCAAGGCCGCCGTCGGCGTCGAGGTCCCCAACCAGAACCCCACTCCCGTCGGCATGCGCGAGATTCTCGAGAGCGAGGATTGGAGCAGCGCCAAGGCCGAGCTGCCGATCGCGCTGGGCAAGGACGTCTCCGGCAAGCCGCTGATCTCCGACCTCACCAAGATGCCCCACCTGCTGATCGCGGGTGCCACCGGCTCCGGCAAATCCGTCTGCATCAATTCCATCGTCTGCTCGATCCTCTACAGCGCGTCCCCGAAGAACGTGCGCATGATCATGGTGGATCCGAAGGTCGTGGAGCTGAAGATTTTCAATTCGCTGCCGCACATGCTGATTCCGGTCGTCACCGAGCCCAAAAAGGTGCCGGCCGCGCTCAAGTGGCTGCTCGGCGAGATGGAGCAGCGCTACCAGGTCTTCGCGAAGGTCAATGTCCGCAACATCGTCGGCTTCAACACCCGCAAGAAGACCTCCCCCGAGACGCTCCTCGCCTCCGACACCCAGAGTTCCCTGACCGGCGTCGATCCGCTCGTGGCGGAGGACCTCGAGATTCCTGACCGGCTTCCCTACATCGTCGCCATCATCGACGAGCTCGCCGACCTCATGATGATCGCCCCCGCCGAGATCGAGACGAGCATCGCCCGCCTTGCGCAGCTGGCGCGCGCCGCCGGCATCCACCTCATCATCGCCACCCAGCGGCCGTCCGTGAACGTCATCACCGGCGTCATCAAGGCCAACCTCCCCTCCCGCATCGCGTTCCAGGTCGCCTCGCAGGTGGACTCCCGCACCATCCTCGACACCAAGGGCGCCGACACCCTCATCGGTCGCGGCGACATGCTCTTTTCCCCGCCCGGCACCTCACGCCTGGTCCGGGCGCAGGGCGCCTTTGTCGCCGACGACGAGGTCGGCGCCATCGTCGAGTTCCTCAAGAAAAACGGCCCGCCGCAGTACGCCGCGGCCGTCCAGCAGCAGATCGACCGCGCCGCCCGCGAGGACGACGAGGAGGAAGCCGGCGAGGATGGCGACCTCGGGGATGACGAGGAATTGTACGCCCAGGCCCTCGACGTCCTGAAGTCGAGCAAGCGCGCCAGCACCTCGATGCTGCAGCGCCGGCTGCGCATCGGCTACAACCGCGCCGCGCGGATTATGGAGCTCATGGAGGAAAAGGGCGTGGTCGGTCCGGAGAACGGTTCCAGCCCCCGCGAGATCCTCGTCGATCTCGACACCCTCTAAGCCGGAGAATCCACTTCCCCTTCACCCCCAACTCCCTTAGTCACACCCCCATGCAATCCATCGGCGAGCGCCTCGAAGAGGCCCGGAAGAAGAAAGGCATCTCCCTTCGCGAGGCCGCGGAGGCCACCAAGATTCGCGGCGACTATCTTTCGCAGTTCGAGAACAACCGGTTCGACATCAACCTGACCGAGATCTACGTCCGCGGCTTTCTCCGCAACTACGCCACCTATCTCAAGCTTTCCGGCGACAAGATCCTCAACGATTACGCCTCGCTCGGCCGCGGCGACGGTCGCCCGCGCCAGCCCAGCCGTGAGATTTACGGCCGCATGGATGTCTCGATTGCGTCCGCGGAAGACCGCGGCGAAGGCGCCGCCCCCGAGGAAATCGCCGCGCCCCAGGTCGCCCACCGCCAGCCCGCCGTTTCCCGCGGCAGCAATGTGTCGGCCGGCCCCGCCATCGATCCCGCCCTGCTGTTCAAGTTCGGCAAGTGGATCGCCGGCGGCGTCATCGTGTTGCTCATTCTCTGGGCGGTCACGGCCATCATCAGCGGCACCAAGTCCGACGGAGTGGCCCACTCCCCTTCGGCCGCCCTCCCCAAGCCCGCGGTCGTGGCCCCGGTCGTGGCGAAAACCATCACGCTCGTGGCCCTTGATGTCGTGCGCGTGACCGTCGTGGCCCGCAATGACGACGATTCCGAGGGCGCGGAAATTTTTCGCGGCACCCTGGCGCGCGGCCAGACCCAGGAAATCCCCTGGCCCGGACCCGGTTCACTCTACATCAAGGCCAATGCCGGCGAAAACCTGCAGATCGAGTACAAGGGCAAGCGCTACGGCTCGCAGTTCACCGGCAACAACCGCGCCAAGATGTAAGGTCAGGCGTGGCGCCCGCGCCTAGCGCACGCCCACCGGCGTGCCCAGCACCTCGCGCAGCACAAACGCCCGGCGCAGGCTCGCGGGGTTCTTCAAGTCCGCCAGCAGGTCGCCGCGCGCTCCGGTGAGCCGCCCGCGTTCGGACTCGGACTCCGTCCGGATGGCCGCGGTCACCTGCGCGGCGCGGCGCTGCTCGGTCGCCCGGGCCTGCTCCAGGGCGCGCATCTGGTTGGCCAGCTGTTGCTGGCGCTCCAGCACGGCATTCGTCGCCGCCATGACCGCCGGTTCCTCGCGCTCCTCCGCGAAAATAACGGGGGGCTCCATCCTGGGTCCCACCGGGGCTTCTGCCGGCGCCAAGGTCAGGCCGCGCCGCTCGGCAATCTTGCGGCGGATCTCCGCCTGGATCCGCCGGGTGCGCTCGGCCAGCTCCGGATCGTAGTCCGCCGGGGTGCGCGGCGCGGACGCCTGCTGCGCGGCGACCTTCCGCACCACCTTCACGGCGTTCCGCACCATCGAGACGACCACAAGGATCACCACAAGCACCGGCAGGAACTGCAGCAACTCGCGCATGGCCGGGCCCGGTTACTTCTTGCCCTCGGGATGCGCGATGCTGGAGCGCATCGCGGTGTCGGCCTGCACGTTTTCCATGCGGTAATAGTCCATCACGCCGAGCCGGCCGGAGCGGAACGCCTCCGCCATCGCGAGCGGCACCTGGGCCTGCGCCTCGACGACCTTCGCCTGCATCTCCTGCACGCGCGCCTTCATCTCCTGCTCGACGGCCACGGCCGCCGCCCGGCGAATTTCCGCCTGCGCCTGCGCGATGCTCTTGTTCGCCTCGGCCTGGGCTTCCTGGAGCTTGGCGCCGACGTTCTCGCCGACGTCCACGTCGGCGATATCGATCGAGAGGATTTCAAACGCCGAGCCCACATCGAGGCCGCGCGCCAGCACGGTCTTGGAAATGCTGTCCGGGGATTCAAGCACCGCCTTGTAGCTTTCCGACGAGCCGATGGTGGAGACGATGCCCTCGCCCACGCGGGCGATGATGGTCTCCTCCTTGGCGCCGCCGACGAACCGGTCGAGGTGGGTGCGCACGGTCACGCGCGCCTTCACCTTCACCTGGATGCCGTCCTTCGCCACGCCATCAATGGTAGTGCGGCCGCTGGCAGGATTCGGGCAGTCGATAACCTTGGGGTCGACCGAGGTGCGCACGGCTTCCTCGACGGACTTGCCGGAGCCCTTGGTCGCCAGGTCGATCGCGCAGGCGCGCTGCCAGTCGAGGGCGATGCCGGCCTTTTGCGCGGCGATGAGCGCGTGCACGCAGGCGATGACGTTGCCGCCGGCGAGGTACTGCGCCTCGATTTCATCCATGGAAAGCTTGATGCCGGCCTTGGTGGCGCGGATGCGGGCATCCACCATCACGCTGTAGGGCACCTGCCGCAGCCGCATGGCCACGAGGTTGAGCATGCTGACCGGAGCCCCGGCCAGCATGGCGCGGAGCCAGACACTGAAGAACGAGAAGATGATCGCGGCGAAAACGAGGACGAGGACGCCGATGATGAGGAAGACGAGTTGACTGGGGTTCATGGTAGTTTGGTGACAGTGAGGGAGAAATTCTGCTGGCCCGTGACCCTGAGCCGGGCGCCCGTGGCCACGTGGCCGTCGAGCGAGAGTGCCTCGTAGCGCTGGCCGTCGATCTCAATCTGGCCACTGGGCATGAGCGGGGTGAGCGCCAGCGCTTCCCGGCCGCTCAGGGCCGAACTCTGCGCCAGCGGCGCCTGGCTCGTGCCATCCACGGCGGCATGGAGGAAGAACTTTTTGCCGATGCGGGTCTTGGGCAGCACCCAATACTCGATGTACAGCGCCACGGTCAGCAGCACCGCCCCGATGGCGAAGGCCAGCAACCCGCCGCCGATGCCATATTCCGTAAAGGCGCGCGCCGTGCCGGCCAGAAATGCCAGCGTGCCGGCGGTGCTAAGGATGATGCCCGGCACGAACAGGTCGAGGACCAGCAGCACGATGCCAAAGATGAAGAGCAGGAGGATCGTGGTCATGGGTCGGGGGGTTCGCCGCCAAGTTCGCAGCTTCCCCCCGGCGCCACAAGCGCCAAGCCGGTGGAAAACCCTCCGGCGTTTCCACTCCGGCACTTAGACACGGAGAAAAACTTTGCGCGCCACGCGCCCCCGCCCTTACTCGCCTGCCATGGAAAAGATTTCCCATCTCGGGCAGACGCTCACGCGCTGGCGCGTGGGCCAGTCCACGTTCCTGGCCCTGCCGGAAATCGGTGCGCGGCTGATGAACTGGAATGTCACGCTGGGGGACGGCTCGGTGCGCGACGTCATCTACTGGCCCGAGCGCTACGCGCCCGCCGAATTCTATAAAATCCGCGGCGGCAACCCGATCCTGTTTCCCTTCAACGCCCGCTGCTACGACCGCGGCGATATCCATTTCTGGCGCGATGCCGCGGGGGTGCGGCGGGTGATGCCGATGCACGGACTGGCGCGCCAGGGCGAGTTCAAGCTCACGCGGCTCGACGCCGGTGGTTTCGCAGCGCTGTTCATGCCCGGTGACGAAGCGAAGGCGTGTTATCCCTTCGATTACGAATTCACGGTCACCTATCGCTTCGAGTCGTTCGGGCTGACCTGTGAATTCGCCCTGCGCAACCTCGGCCCCGTGCCGCTGCCCTGGAGCGCGGGCCACCATTTTTATTTCACCGTGCCGTGGAGCGAGGGTTCCACCCGCGGCGATTATCTCCTGCGCCTGCCCGCGACGAAGCGCTTCAAGCAGGACTTCACCACCGGGAAACTGCTGCCGGGGCCCGGCCTGCAGACCGACGAGCTCCTCTCCAATCCCGCGCTCATTGACACCATCCACTCCGGCCTGCGCAGCAACGAGGTGGTGTTCGGCGAGAAGGGCCGGCCGGGCGATGTCGTCCTGCGGATGGGCAACGCCAAGGTGCCGCCGGCCGACGCCGCCATCGTCACCTGGAGCGGGGGCGAGGATGCACCGTTTTATTGCGTGGAGCCCTGGATGGGGCCGCCCAACGCCCCCGAGCACAAACTCGGCCTGCAGCTGGTCCCGCCGGGGGAAACCGCCACCTTTGCCGTCAGCCTCACCGTCAAATAACCCCCGCTCCCACCCCTCCATGTCCCAACGCCATCCCGTCACCGCCCTCGCCTCCCTTCCGCCCGGCTCCGGCCGGGCGTTTACCGTCGCGGGCCAGCGCATCGCCTTCTTCAACGTCGCGGGCGCCGTCCATGCGACCGAGGACGCGTGCCCTCATTCCGGGGCGCCGCTGTCGGAGGGCCAGCTGAACGGCTGCGTCGTGACCTGCCCGTGGCACAACATCCGCTTCGACGTCACGTCAGGCCGCATGCCCGGTTCCAACGAAAAATCCCTGGCCGTGTACCCCGTCTTCATCAACGGCGACCAGATCGAGGTGGAAGTCTGAGCGCGCGGAGCGCGCTCAGACTTCGGAGATCGGAGTTCGCAGATCGGAGATCGGCAGAACTCCAAGCCTCCGAATGAATCTCCGTTCGCGTTTCTAGGCGGCTCAACCGGATGGCGCGAATCGCAGCCGGGCCCGACCCGATCTGCGAACTTCGCTCTCCGCATTAAGCCGGCGCCGCTGGCTTAATGCAGCGACCCCTTCCAGCCTTCGCCGCAAGGACCGCCGGATGTCTGCGCCTCCACATCGTAGGTAGTGCCGTCCATCCGCACGAGCGGGTGGTAGCTGCCCGAGATCTTGCGGACATTGCCCGCGGCGTAATGGCAGATGAACGCCCGGCGGAAACGCGTCGCCGAGCGGTTCGGGCCGGAGCCATGGATCAGGCTGCCGTTAAAGAACAGGGTGTCGCCCGCCTTCATCGGCACCAACTGGGGTTTCAGGCCCTTCGGTACCGGCACGAAATGTGACGTGTAGCTCACGCGGGCGTCGGCGACCGTGGGGCAAACGACCTCGGCATTGTTCGTCTTGGGCACCACCATGATCGCGCCGTTTTCCGCATCGCAGTCATCCATGGCGGTCCAGGCCGCGATACACGAGCCCGGCTCCACCATCAGGTAAAACTGGTCCTGATGCAGCGCCTGACCCCGCGCCCCGGGCGGCTTGAAATAAAACATGCTCTGCGTCGCGACCGGGTCCGCGCCGAAAAACGCCCGCAGCCGGTCCGCCACGCGCGGCAGCAGCATGAAATGCTTCGCCCGGTCGTTGAACCGGTGCGGCATCATCACGCGCGGATACTGGTAAAGCGGGTCGTCGGGATTCTTCACGCCGTCGGCTTCCTTGCGCGGCTCGTAGAATCCGGGCACGCCGTCGGTGTGCATCCGGCCGAACAGCGCGCGGACTTCCTCGACCTCGGCCGGGTTGAACAGGCCGCGGACCAGGACATAGCCCTCACGGGCAAACGACTCGGCCTGCTGGGCAATTTCCTGATCCGGGGTGGAGTGAAGGTCGGCAACCATGGAAATAGCCTAGCATTAACCCGGGCTTTGGCCAATAAAGCCCCTCGTCAAATACCTATAATATCCTCCTGTATTCCGATGCCCGCCCGCGCCAACGCCCCCGCCCCCCCACCGGGCATGCTCGTCACCGGCCATTTTCACAAGGGGCCGCGCTACCGGACCATTCGCGAGCACGGCACCCGGGACTGGTTGCTCGTCTATACCGTCAGCGGCCATGGCCGCTTTGGGCACGACCAGGGGGAGTTTGCCACGCAGCCCGGCGACCTGGTGCTGGTGCGACCGGGCGTGCGGCACGACTATGGGACGGCGCGCGGCGCGCGACAGTGGGAACTGCTCTGGGCGCACTTCATCCCGCGACCGGGCTGGCTGCCCTCGCTCGACTGGCCGGAGTTCGCGCCCGGCATCCTGCGCCTGCCGTTGCAGGGCCATGAAGCCGCGCCCCGGATCGCCCAGCGGTTTCGCGACGTGATCCGGCACAACACCGTCCCCAGCCGGCAGCGTGAGGCGCTGGCACTGAACGCACTCGAAGAGATCCTGCTATGGTGCGACCTCGCCAATCCGCGCCGGGAGACGGCCGGGCTCGACAGCCGCATCCGCCGCTCGCTCGACTTTATCTGCGAGCGGTTCGCCGAGCCGCTGAATGTCGCGCGCATCGCCGTCCAGTGCGGGCTTTCACCGTCGCGCTTCGCCCATCTCTTCCGCGCCCAGACCGGGGAGACTCCGCAGCGCTACCTCGAGCTGCAGCGGCTGAACCGGGCGCGGCAGCTGCTCGAATTTACCCAGGAACCAGTGGCGGTCATCGCCCGCAGCGTGGGCTTCGAGAATCCGTTCTACTTCACACTGCGCTTCAAGCGCCACAGTGGCGCCAGCCCGCGGGCCTGGCGCCAGCGGCACCCGCCGGCGGGCCGGTGATTTTTCCCGTTACATTTTTCTCATTCTCGCGTCACCTTTTGCCATGCCCACCGTTCCGTCGCTGTTCGCCTTCCTCCCCGACATCGGCGGCGGGGAGATGGTGGTCGTACTGCTCGCCGTGCTGATGCTGTTCGGCGGGGACAAGATGCCGCAGCTGGCCAAGGGCCTCGGCAAATCGATCCGCGAATTCAAGAAGGCCGCCAGCGGCGTGGAGCAGGAGTTCAAGAAGGCCCTCGACGAGGTGCCCGATCCCGTCCCGCCGCCCAAGCCCTACGCGCCTTACGTCCCGCCACCCGCGCCCTCCGTGGCCCCCAGCCCGCCCGCCGCCTCCCCGGCGCCGCCGGCGGCGCCGGGCAACCGCCTCGAGCCGCCGGCCGCCCCGCCCAGCTGATGAGCCGCGCCCTCCAGCCGGATGTCCTGCCGGTGCCGTTCCCGATCGCGGGCGAACTCGACCTGCATACCTTCCGGCCCGAGGACCTCGACGACCTGATCCCGGCCTATCTCGCGGAATGTGTCGCGCGTCACCTGCGCGATGTCCGCATCATCCATGGCAAGGGTACCGGCCGGCTCCGTCTGCGCGTCCACGCCCTGCTGCGCTCTTCCCCTTTCGTGCGCACCTACCGGCTCGGCGACGCCCGCTCCGGCTCGTGGGGCGCCACCGTCGTCACCCTTCGCTGATGAAAACTAAAATTTCCTTTCTCGCCCTTCTGACCGCCCTCGCGCTGCTCACCAGCTGCACGAGTGAACCGAGGGCGAAGGCCCCGCCGCCGCCCCTGATCCTCATCTCGATGGATGGCTTCCGCTGGGATTATGTCGCGCTGCACCCCGCCGAGACCCCGCACCTCCAGCAGCTCATCCGCGAGGGCTCCTCCACCCGCGGGCTCATCCCGGTCTATCCCACCAACACGTTTCCGAACCACTACTCGATCGTGACCGGCCTGTATCCGTCGCACCACGGCATCATCAACAACGAGATGTTCGACCCGGTGCTGCAGACCTTTTTCCACTACAACCGGCCGGTCTCGGCGCACGACGGCCGCTGGTGGGGTGGCGAGCCGATCTGGGTCACCGCCGTGAAGCAGGGCCATCCCAGCGCCAGCTCCTTCTGGGTCGGTTCCGAGGCTGAGATCGAAGGTGTGCGGCCGACGTACTGGAAGAACTACGACTACAAGATCCCCTTTCAAACCCGCCTCGACGAGCTCATCGGCTGGCTGAACCTGCCCGCGGCGCAGCGCCCGGCCGTCATCACGTTTTATTTTGAGGAAACCAACTCCGCCGGCCACAAGTTCGGACCTGATTCGCCGGAGCTCGCCGCCGCGGTCAAGCTCCTCGACCGCCACCTCGGCGAAATGCAGGAACGCCTGAAATCCGAGGGCCAGGCCGTGAACCTGGTCGTTGTCTCCGATCATGGCATGGCCAACATCAGCCTCGACCGCGTGATCGTGCTCGATGACTACCTCGATCCCGCCTTCGTGCAGGTGGACTTTTTCGGCTCCGCCGCCGGCCTGCGCCCGCTGGATGGCAACGCAGCCTCCGTCGTCCGCGCGCTCTCCGCCCTGCCGCATGCCACGGCGTATCTCACGGCGGACCTGCCGGCGCACTTCCACGTCACCGCCAATCCCCGCAACCCGCCCGTCTGGATCGTGCCGGAGGCGGGCTGGGAAATCGAACTGCGGAACCACTTCAAGGCCGTGCGCTCGAGGTACCTGAAGGGCGACCACGGCTACGACCCGTCGCGGCTGGACATGCACGGCATCCTGATCGCCCACGGCCCGTCGTTTCAGCGCGGCGTGGTGATCGACCCGGTGGAGAACATCCACCTCTACAATCTGCTCTGCGCGGCGCTGCAGCTCACCCCGGCACCCAATGATGGCGATGACCGGCTGGTCCGGGCCTTCCTGCAGCCGTAGCACCGCCCATCCGGCCGGATCACCGTTCCTCCTTTGGGGACGGAATTGCTGAAACTTTTGCGGCGGAGCCGCGTTCTAGAGGCATCAACCTCAACGCCTCTTCCGCCATGAAACCCATCTCCTTCCTTTCCGCCGCCGCCCTGCTGGGACTCGGTGTTTTCGCCCTCGACCTTTCCTTCAGTGCCCACGCCTTGGGCAGCTACGCCGCCGCGGCCTCGATCCTCGTGGTCCTCGGTGCCGTGCGGGACTACTCGCCCCGGCGCGCCTACTGGGAGCCGGTCCCGGCCAGCGTCACGCGCTTCCCGTCCGCCCCCGCGGCCCAGCCCGCGCGCCTGGCCGCCTGATGCCGCCACGAGCGGGCCGCTCATCCCGCACCTGTGCCGCCGGTCATTGCGGGATTGTTTTCGTCCCAGGAGCGCCCAAACTGGCCGCGAAATGAAAACATCCCTGATCTACGGTCTCTACATGGCACTGGCCGGGCTGCTCCTTAATCTCGGCCTCTATTTTGCCGGCTTTCACTCCGAAGTGGAGAAGCTGGGCACCGCCCAGACGATCAGCACGATCGCCGGCATTGTCTTTGGCGTCACTCTGCTCGTGCTCGGCGTCAAGGCCCGCCGCGCCGAAATCCCCACCACCGAGGACTTCGGCTATGGCCGCGCCCTCTGGGCCGGGGTGCAAATCGGCATTTTCGCCGGCATCTTCGGGGTCATCACCAACTTCCTGTACATGGGGGTCATCAACCGCGGGCTCAAGGAGCTCATGGTTCAGGCCCAGATCGCCAAATGGGAAGCCCTCGGCATGAGCAGCGACCGCATGGAGCAGGCGGAAAAGGTGATGCGCACGATGATGCATCCCGCGCTGCAGGCCGTGTTTGGTCTCATCTTCGGCATCGTCATCTGCTCGATCATTGCCCTGATCGTCGCGGCCTTCCTGAAGCGGCCCGCGTCGGACAATCTGCCCCCCCCGGTCGCCGCCTAATTCCACGACAATTTCATCCATTAAAAAAGCCGGGCCCGATCGGGTCCGGCTTTTTTGTGCCAGCTGCAAGGCGGCGGGTTAGAACACCGGGGTCGGCCGGCCCGCCGGCGGCGGGGGCGGCAGCGGCAGTGCGATGCCTTGGTGGTGCGGGCGGACGTCCTTCGCATCGCCGGGCTTGAAATCGTCATCCGTTTTGAAGCTGAAGTCCTGCATGGCCTCGAGTTTGTCGAGGCGGGTCCGCACGTCGGCGGGCATCGCCTTGCGCTCCTCGGACGTGTTGACCGGGCCGGAGAAGAGCGGCTCACCCTTGGCGTTCTTCGCGATCAGGGTTTTCTTGCCGTCCTTGATGGTGAGATCGAGTGAGCCGTCACCGTCACTGAACACCATGTTGCTGTTGCTGGTGCTGACCGAGATGTTGCGCATGCCGGGGCCGTGCTCCACCTGCAGGTTGAGCTCCGGCTCGCCGGGGCCGTCCGGGCCGCCGCGGTTAATGAGAGACAGGACGCGGTCGGCGTCCTCGCGGCCCATACCGGGCAGCGACTCTGCGTCGGCCCCGCCAAAGGCGAACGCCATGTTTCCGCCATGCAGGCCCGGACCCATCTGGGCCATCTTGGGCACGTCGTGCTTGGCGAGCTTCACCTTGGCGGTGTCCTGCTTGCCGCCGCGGATGTAGGTCAGCGTGACTTCGTCGCCTTCCTTGTGGTTGCGAATGAGCACCGAGAGCTGGCGCTGCTCGATGAGCAGCTGGTCGTCGAGTTTGACGAGCACGTCGTGCCGCTTGAGCACGGCCGCCGCGGGGCTGTCCGGCGAGACGACGATCACAACGAGGCCCGCGTCCTTGGGCAGGTCGAGCTGGTCGGCCAGCGTGTCACCGGCCGGGCTGGTCGCGACGCCGAGGAAGGTAACACTCTCCATCTCGTGTGGCCCGCCGATGATGAGGCGGTGCTCGCGGTGATGGGGTGACGGCGGGCCCTTGCCGTCCGGACCGATGATGACGCGCATTTCCTTTTTCTCCTGCGGCGCGGCATTCTGAGCCACTACGGCCGGCAGGAACGCGGCGAGGCCGGCCATGGGAATGAGATAACGGGTGATGGATTTCATAGGAATCGGGTTATGGGTTATGGGTTTTACTGGAAACTGACCGGGACGATCCGCTCCTCGGTGCGGGGCACGCTCCACTTCAGGGAGGCCTGGGTGCGGGAATTTTTCCACGTGATGGTGTCCACGTAGGAACTGCGGGTGCGACGCGCCTGGGTGCCGTCGGAAAGGGTCACGAGACCGGCGTCACTTTGGGCGTAAAGCAGGTTTTCCGCGGACACCGGCTTGTACCGGGCGGCCGCACTCATGGGCGCGGTGACGGGAGCGGGTGCAAGGGCCAAGGCGGGAGTCGGCGCCGGCGCGACGGATTGCTCCCGCAGCAGGACCAATCCGGCCACCATCGCCGCGAGCGGCAGCGCCGTCCACGCCCAGAAATTGCGGTGACGCCGGGGCGCGGCCGCGAGTTGGCGTGCGATGGCATCCGTCACCGCGCGCGACGGCGCGAGCGGACGCAGGCGTTTCAATTCGGCTTCAAGTTCCTGGAGGTCGTTATCCATGGCAGTCGGCCGCGGTCAGGGCGTCGCGCAACGCAGCCAGCGCGTAGCGGTAACGCGAGGCGGCGGTGTTGGGCGGGAGGCCGAGTTGCGCGGCAATTTGTTCAAACGTGAGCTCGCCCCAGATCTTGAGCACGAGCACCTCGCGCTGCTCCTCCGGGAGGCCGCGAAGTGCCGTCTCGATCTCGGCGCGGCGGTCATCGCCCTCCAGCGGGAGGTGGAAAATGGGCTCGATGCTCTCCAAGCCGCCGTCGGCGCGGACTTCGCGGGCGGTGCGGCGGGAGTTGCGGCGGGCGAGATCGATGGCGGCACGACGCACGGACGTGTACAAAAGCGCCTGGGGCTCCCCGCCCAGCTTGCGCTGATTCCGCCAGAACCGGACGAAGGCATCCTGGACGACATCCTCGGCGTCCGCGACCGACCGTGTCCACTGCCGCGCGCAAAGCAGCAGTTTCGGGCCGTAGTGCTGAAACCAGTCTCGCCAGGATTCATCGTCAGGAATGTCCGCCATGCTTTCGATTGAGGGGGCTTTCCTGAAGAGCGTCATCGGGACAGGAGTTTGTCTACCCTCAGACCAATAAGTTTCCCCAGCCACGCAAATGGGCAAAAAAAAGACCCGGATTACTCCGGGTCTTGCACAACAGAACTTGGCCGGTCTTACCGCCCGATCAGCTTCTTCCAAGTGATGCGGTATTCAGCCGCAGCCATGGCGAGCAGCATCAGCACGACGCCAAAGCCGACCAGAGAGTCCGCATTGATCGCGAGGTGAGCACGGGAAAGCATATAAATAGCTGTGCCAGTTAGGCTTATGGCTACCGCCAAGGTGGTGTATTCGTTTTTCATGGTAATGATTCTTTCTTAGAGTGTCCGACCCATTTGGGGTCAACGCCGCCATTGTACCTCAATTCTTCAATAGTTGAAATAATCACTAACTATCGTATCTATAGATTTAAGCTATGGAACTACACCAATTGCGTTACATGGTGGCGGTGGCGGAGACGGGTAACTTCACCCGGGCTTCCGAACGTTCTCATATAACGCAACCCTCTCTCAGCCAGCAGATTTTGAATCTGGAGAAAGAGGTCGGCCACAAGCTCTTCCACCGCTTGGGACGAAAGGCGGTCCTCACCGAGGCTGGCGCGACGTTTCTCGAACGCGCCCGGCGGATTCTATTTGAGGTCGAAAACGCCGCCAAGGAGTTGAAGGACAGCCCATCCCTCGACCGGGTGATCACCGTCGGTGCCGTGCCCACGGTGGCCCCCTATCTGTTGGTCCCGCTGATCGAGCGCTGCCGGGTGACGCATCCCAATCTCACGGTGCACATGCGCGAGGATTTCCGCAATGACCTCACCCGGGCCGTCCTGGAAGGCGATCTCGACCTCGCCGTCGTCACCCTGCCCGTGAAAGACCACCGCCTGTCCATCGAGCCGCTGCTCATCGAGCCGCTGCTGCTGGTCGTCAGCCGCAGCCATCCGCTCGCGGACCGGTCCCAGGTCACCGCCAACGACCTCGCGGAGGAGACCTTTGTGACCATGGGTGACTCCAGCACGCTGGCCGCCCAGATCCGGAGCTTCTGCGGCGACCATAATTTTGTCCCCAAAATCGGCTACCGCTGCGCCCAGGTGGCGACGCTGAAGCTCTTCGTCGCCATGGGGGCGGGCATTTCCATCCTGCCCCAGGTGGCGCAACTGCCCGAGGACCGGGGCACCCTCACCTATCTGCACCTCACCGGCAGCGCCCCCACCCGCGAAATCGCCGTTATCCGCCACCTCCAACGCTACCAGAGCCGGGGCGCCGAGCAGTTCCTCAACCTGCTCCGCGAACAGGCCCGCGTGAGCGCCGGTCCCTTCACTCCCTGACGGTTGCGCTCCCGCCAAAAAGATCAACGCTGTCCCCTTTAATGCCGCCTTCCGGTCATCACCACGCCCTTCCTCCCGGCACCGAGCGCGCCACGCTGCTCATGCTCGGGGCGGTGCAGTTCACGCACATCCTGGATTTCATGATCATGATGCCGCTGGGCGCGCAGCTGATGCGGGTGTTCAACATCACGCCGGCGCAGTTCACCCAGCTGGTCGCCTGCTATGGCCTGGCGGCGGCGGTGAGCGGGTTTGTGGGCGGGTTTTTCATGGACCGCTTTGACCGCAAGCGCGCGCTGCTCGTGCTCTACGCGGGCTTCGGCATCTCCACCTTCGCCTGCGGTCTCGCCCCCACCCACCACTGGCTGATGGTGGCGCGGCTGGCGGCGGGGGCCTTTGGCGGACTCGCCGGCTCCATGGTCACGGCCATGATCGGCGACATCATCCCCCCGCAACGGCGCGGCCGGGCGATGGCCGTGGTCATGGGCGCATTCCCCGTGGCCTCCGTGCTCGGGGTGCCCGTCGGGCTGGTGCTCGCGGGCAAATTCGGCTGGCACGCGCCGTTCTTCATGCTTGGCGCCTGCGCAGGGGCGAATCTCCTGTTCGGCTCGCTCGTGCTCCCGCATCTCCGCACCGCCATCGCGGACCACAATCCCCGGCGCCAGATGCGCGAGATCCTTTCCCACCGGCTGCACCTGCGGGCGTTTGCGCTCGGGGGTGTGCTGGTGATGGGCGGCGGCGTGCTCATCCCGTTCATCGCGCCTTCCTTTGTCGCCAATGTCGGGCTCGATGAAAAAATCCAGCTCCCGCTGGTGTATGTCGCCGGCGGCCTGGCCACGATGATCAGCATGCCGCTGGTCGGGTGGCTCAGCGACCGCGTGGACCGGCTGTGGCTCTTCACCTGGCTGTCCGCCGCGGCCATCGTGGTGGTGCTCGTGATTGTCCGGCTCGGCCCGTCCTCCTTCGGCTTCGCCGCGCTCATGATGGCGCTGTTCATGGTCCCGATGTCGGGCCGCTTCGCCCCCGCGATGACCATGGTCACCAACGCCGTGGAGTCCCGCTACCGGGGCGGCTTCATGAGCGTCAATTCCGCCCTGCAGCAGGCCACCAGCGGACTCGCCAGCGTGCTGGCCGGATTTTTTATCACGCGCGATCCCGCCGGCCACCTGCTCGGCTATCCCGTGCTCGGCTACGTGTCCGTGGCGTTCTTCGTGCTCGCCGTGCTCTGCGCCCTTGGCCTCCGCAACGCCGCGCCGCATGTCGCCACCCCGGCGAAACAGGACGCGCCCCCGCCGCCGCACGTCGAGGTCGAGGCCTTCACCTGACATGAACCCGCCCGCCGGAGCCACCCTCGCCGCCCCCGGAACCACGCCGGTGGAAAACCACGCCCGCCGGCCGGAGTTGCTCGCGCCCGCGGGTGACTGGGAATGTGCACGGGCGGCCGTCGAGAACGGCGCCGATGCAATCTACTTCGGCCTCGAGCGTTTCAACGCCCGCATGCGCGCAAAAAACTTTACCACCGCCGATCTGCCCGCGCTGATGGAATTCCTCCACCGCCGGGGCGTGCGGGGTTACGTGACGTTCAACACGCTCATCTTCCCGTCCGAGCTCGCCGACGCCGCCGATTGCCTGCACGCCATCATCGCGGCCGGCGTGGACGCCGCGATCGTCCAGGATATCGGCATCTGCCGGCTCATCCGCTCGATCTCGCCGGATTTCCCCATCCACTGCTCCACGCAGATGACCATCACGAGCGCCGCCGGCGTGGCGTTCGCCCGCGAACTCGGCGCCCAGCTCGTGGTGCTCGCCCGGGAAAACTCCCTCGCGGATATTGCGAAGATCCATGCCGCCCAGGCCACCGCCGTGGTGCCGCTGCCGCTCGAGGTGTTCGTCCACGGCGCCCTCTGCGTCGCCTATTCCGGCCAGTGTCTCACCAGCGAATCACTCGGCGGCCGTTCCGCCAACCGCGGCGAGTGCGCCCAGGCCTGCCGGCTGCCCTACGATCTCATCTCCGACGGAAAACAGGTCCCGCTGGGCGACCGCCGTTATCTGCTCAGCCCCCAGGATCTCTCGGGCCTCGATGTGCTGCCGGACCTCGTGCGCGCCGGCGTCGCCTCCCTCAAGATCGAGGGCCGCCTGAAATCCCCCGAGTACGTCGCCAGCATCACGCGTGTCTACCGTTCGGCCCTCGACAAGGTGATGGCGGAAATGGCGGGCGCCGCGGGCCTTCCCGCCTTTGATCCCAAGGCCGCCCGGTACGAGTTGGAGATGAGTTTCTCGCGCGGCCTCTACACCGGCTGGTTCCGCGGCAACAACAACCAGGAGCTCGCCCACGCCCGCTTCGGCACCAAGCGCGGGGTGTTCCTCGGCGAGGTGCTGCGCGTCACGGGCGAAAGCGTCACGCTGAAGCTCGCCGCACCCCTCAAACCGGGCGATGGCATCGTGTTCGACGCCGGCAAGCCCGCCGAGCGCGAGGAGGGCGGGCGCGTTTACCAGGTGACGCCCGGACGCGACTCCGAGGTGACGCTGCGCTTCGGGGACGGGGACATTGACTGGCGCCGCGTGGCGGCCGGCCAGCTCGTCTGGAAGACCAACGATCCCGCCCTCGACCGCGACGTGCGCACCTCGTTCGAGGGCGACCAGATTCACTTCGCCCGTCCGATCACGCTCGAGGTCCACGGCCGCGCCGGCACCCCGCTCACCCTCATCGCCAACGACCACCGCGGACATGTCGTGAAAACCGAGTCCGCGCTCCCGCTCACGCCCGCGACGAACCAGCCGCTCTCGCCCGAGCGCCTGCGCGAACAGCTTGGCCGCCTCGGCGGCACGCCGTTCCAGCTCGGCGAGCTGCGCTCCTACCTCGAGGGCGACGTGATCCTGCCCGTGAGCGAGCTGAACCGCCTCCGCCGCGCCTCCGCCGCGGAGTTGGAAAAACTCCGCGCCCAACCCCTGCGGTGGCAAATCACGGAGCCCGCGCTTCCGGCCTTCGCCACCACCGCCGCCTCCGCCGGCACTCCGGAGCTGATCGCCGTGATCCGTCTGCTCCCGCAGCTCGACGCCGCCTGGGCCGCGGGCGCCCGCACAATCTACTGCGAGTTCGAGAACCCCAAGTTTTACCGCAACGCCGTCACCCGCTTCCGGGAACTGCAAGCCTCCGAAGGTGGAGAAGCTTCTTCCCTGCTCCCTGCCCCCGGCGCGCTTTCCCCATCGACGACTCCGTCGTCGATCTGGGTCGCGGCGCCCCGAGTCTTCAAGCCGGGCGAGGAGTGGATCCTGCAGCAGGTGCGCTCGTGCGACGCCGACGGCTATCTCGTCCGCAACTACGACCACCTCGCCTTCTTCGCCGGAGATCGGCGGCGCGGCGATTTTTCCCTCAACGTCGCGAACCCGCTCACGGCGGATTACTTCCTGCATCACCACGGCCTGGAGCGCGTGACGGCGAGCTACGACCTCAACATCGCGCAGCTCGAGTCACTCCTGCAGACCGCACCGCCGGCATGGTTCGACCTCACTGTGCACCAGCACATGCCGATGTTTCACATGGAGCACTGCGTGTTCTGCGCGTTTCTCTCGACCGGCAAGGACTACCGCGACTGCGGCCGGCCATGCGACAGCCATGTGGTCACCCTGCGCGACCGCGTCGGCGCCGATCTGCCGCTCCGGGCCGACGCCGGCTGCCGCAACACCGTTTTCAACAACCGCGCCCAAACCGGCGCCGAGTACGTCGCGCGCCTGCTGGAGCTCGGCGCCCGCAGCTTCCGCGTGGAATTCGTCAACGAGGAACCCGCGGAAGTCACCCGGACACTCGAGAAATACCAGCAGCTCCTGCGCGGCGAAATCTCCGGCGCCGACCTCTGGCGCGAGTTGAAGCTGCTCCACCAGCTCGGCGTCACCCGCGGTCAGATGGAAACCGCCCCGCAGGTCATCCATCGGAAGCAGTAGGACCGATGATAACCGCAGCTGGACGCTGGGTTACCATGTACTGGCACCGACCACGGCCTTCAGTTTTAATGTTCAGGCCAACCCCGATGCCCTGCAGCGCATCGTGAGGGAGACGATCACCGGTACCCCGCCCGTGTCCCGTCCCACTACGTGGGCGGTTAGGCCGTGGGACTGAAACCCATTGATTTTCACGCCTGCTTCGAGGCGTACCTCGGGGATGAATGGCACCTCTTCGAGCCGACGGACGAAATCGCGCCTGACCGAATCGGGGTTCTCTCGCGCGGACGCGACGCCGCGACTGCGGGTCTCACGACGATCTTCGGCAATGTGCCGCCCGGCCTCGTCGTCGTGGCCTGCGCCCCGGCGGCTGCCTGCCGAAACTCAACCCCGCCGCGTCAGGCTGAAGGCGCCGGCCACGATCAGGATGCCGCCGCCGACATAATACAACGTGGCATTCGTCACATGCGGTTCGCCGTCAAACTTGTTGGCCACCGTGGCGGAAGCATTGGCCACGCTGCCGGCGAACGAATTCCGGCGCGAATTGCCGAGGTAACAGACGTAGATGCCGGCGATGATGAGGACGAGGGCGATGATTTTATTCATGGGAGATGGGATTGATGGACCGTGGTGTGACATTGGGCGAAGGAACGCCCGGAGTGAATGAAATATCCCGGACGGGGTCAGCCGGTTTGCGCGCGGGCCGGGCGGTGCAGGACCGTGAACGCCCGGCCGGCCGTGAAAATCATGGGGGCCCAGCGCAGCAGCTTACCGATGAATCCCACGCGGGGAAACAGCACGCGTTTCAACAGCAGACCCATGGGAATCACGGCGAGTTTGGCGAGCGGGTTGATATGCCGCCAGAAGACGATGGCCCGGTCCAGCCAGGCGAACGGGCGCAGGGCCCCGGCGGCCGCAACCCCGCAGTCCTCGCGCCGTCGCGTGATGCGCCGGCGCAGGATGGCCTTGTACACGGCCAGTTGGTTCAGCTCTCCGTCCGGATACATGTGCGGTCGACTTTGATCTCCGACAGCGTGGCCGCGAACGGCTTGGGCTGCCGGGCGAGATGCCGGCGGAAGGCGATGAGGATCGTCACCATCGCGCCGGTGTAGAGCAGGGTCAGTCCGCCCAGTGCGGCCAGGCGCGCACTGTCCCAGAGCAGGTAGACCAACGTGATGCTGGCAAAGGTGATCGCCATGACTCCCGTGAAAACTGCCGCACTGATCCAGATGAAGACCTTGATCAGGCGGAGCTTCTCTTCCTGCAGTTCGACCGAGATGAGCTCGATGCGCTCCTCGACGGTCCCGAGCAGACTGTCCGCGAAGGTGCGGACCGAATGCAGGATGCCGGGCGAAGCGGAGGATGGGGACACCATGGCAGGGCTCGCTTACTTGCTGCGGCGGCCGAGCAGCACGCCGATGAGCAGGCCGAGGCCGGCGGCCACGGCGATGGATTGGTAGGGGTTCTCGCGAATGGTCGTGTCGGTGTCTTTGGCCCCGGCGATGACTTTCTTCTTCGCGCCATCGTAGAGGTCGGACATGTTCTCCTGCATGGCTTCGTAGCGCGTGCGCAGGGCGCCCATGACTTCATCGGACGCATCGCCGGCGGACTCGCCGATCATGCCCTCGGCCTCGGCCACCAGGGCCTTGAGTTCGGTGAGCAGTTCCTTGGGCGTGTGGGCGGCGGATTTGTTGTTTTTCATATGATTCGGATTTGGACTGGTTGGTTGCTGTGACTGACCCCGGAACCGGCGGTCGGTTCAGGAGGAGCCCCGGCCCCGGAATAACGAGGCGATGAAGAGCACGAGAAAGATCACGAAGAGGATCTTCGCGATGGTCGCGGCCGTGCCGGCGATGCCACCGAAACCGAGCACGCCCGCGAAGAGGGCGATCAGGAGAAAGGTGATCGCGTAGCTGAGCATGGCGGGGCGGGTTAGAAGTTGGATTTCGCCCCGCGCAGCATACCCATCAGGCCGACCCCGGCGGCGAGGATACCGCCGAGCAGCAGCCAGATGGTCTTATCGGTGGGCGCGCCGGTAAAGAGCCGGGAAAAGCCCGAACCGATGGAGTCGGAGGCGCAAATTCCGTAGCTGATGAGGATGGCACCGCCAACGAGCAGGGCGAGGGAGAGACCTTTGTTCATGGAATGGGCATGGGCGAGGGGGTTGATTCGGTCGGGGCCGGGGCGATCAGGATTGCGCGAGCCTAGACCCATGATGGCGCGCGTGGTTCGCGAAGGTGGACGCACTATTTTTCGCGGTCAGCGGGTGACGCGATGCCGCGGCCGCCGAGGCGTTTGGGTTCGTGACCTCGTGAAGTAGCAACGGCTTGACGGTGGTGATCGGGGCCGGTGTTTTTCCGGCCTCCGGGCGGTTTTTAATTTTGGGCGGCATGAGGGTCAGGGCGTCCCTGCGGACGCCCCGCCTGCATTAAGCTCTCATCACGGCTCAACGGCGATGGGGTGAAACCCTATGCCCGGGCTCGGCACCGCCCGCCTGTCAGCGCGGCAGGAGAAAATAAAACACCGTCCCCTGCCCCGCTTCGCTGGTGCAGGCGATGCTGCCGCCATGCGCCACGACAATCTCGCGGGCGATCGCCAGCCCGAGCCCGGCGCCCGCCATCGTCTGGCCGGGCGCACGGTAGAAACGCTCAAACACGTGCGGCAGGATTTCCGCCGGAATGCCCGGACCCCGGTCGCTCACGGCCAGCCGAATGAAACCGAGCGGCGCCACCGCCGCGCTGAGGGTGATCACTCCCCCCGGCGGCGAGTACTTGGCGGCGTTCGTCAGCAGGTTGATGAAGACATGCCGGATGCGGCTGCGGTCCACGCTGATCCCGGCGTCCATCAGCTCCGGCTCCACGGTCACAACCAACGTCAAGCCCGCGGGATCGATAAACCCGCGAGCCTCCGCGGCCATGTCCTGCAGCAGGGCGGTGACCGGCACGTGGCTGCGGTCGAGGCTGGACGCACCGCTTTCGAGGCGCGCGAGATCGAGGAGGTTATCAAGGATGCGCAGCAGCCGGTCCGCCTCGTCGCGCACCGTCTCCAGCAGCTCATGCTGCGTGGCGCTGAGCCCTGCGATTTTCTGCTCGATGAGCAGGTAAACCGCCATCCGCAGGCTGGTCAGCGGGGACTTGAGCTCGTGACTGACCGTGCCGACAAGGTTCGTCTTCGCATCGTCGAGCAGGCGGAATTTCGTGACGTCCTGGAGAATGACGGCGGCGCCCTTGAACTCGGTGAGCTTGTCGCCGATCGCGAGGATGCGCGGGAGATAATGGCGGTCCTCGCGGCCGACGCGGAAGGTGACCACCTTGGCGTAGTCGGTCGGCAGGTAATGCCCGCCCGTCTGCAGCACTTCCGCCAGCGGCTCGGCGAGCCCGGGGGGAAAGCCCGTCGCAAAGTCCGCCGACTTTGCCAGCTCCTCGGCGGCCGGGTTGCGCACCTCCATGGTGCCGTCCCGCCCGACGACAAACACCGGCTCGGGCGTGGACGTGAGCGTGGCCTCCATCGTGCGCTGGGTGCGCAGGACCTTCGCCAGGGTCGCATCCCGGTAGGCCCGCAGGTGTACTGCCATGGTGTTGAAGGCCCGCGCCAACTGGCCGAGTTCGTCCGACGAGGTCACGGGCACCTCGCGCTCGAGGTCGCCGCCGCCCAGCGCCACCGCGGACGCGGTCAGGGCCTGGATGGGCTTGAGGAACGAATCCGCCATCCGCCACGCGAGGTAAAAAAAGAGCACGGCCGTCACCACCATCGCGGCGATCAGCAGGTGCAGCGTGTCGTCAATCCGGGTTTTCACCCGGTTCTCCGCCGCGGCGATTTCCTGCTGGTCGCGTGCAAGGAGCGCATCGAGCGTGTGGCTGACGGTAAAGTACGCGGCCTCGTTCTGCTTGAGCAGATCAAGCGGGTTGAACGAACCCATGCGCAGCGTTTCATAGCCCACGCGGGTGAAGTTTCGGAAGTCGGCGTCGAGTTGGTTGAGCAGCTCGGTCTTTTCCCGGCCGGGCTGGGCCAGCAGCTCGTCGTTGAGCCCGCGCTTGAAGCGGGCCCGGTGCTCGGTGAACCGCGGCAGCGCGCGGGCTGGATCGCCCTGGCGGGCGTCCCCGAGCGCGTTGTTCATCTGCGCCGCGGACTCCCGGAGCTCCTGCACCACACGAATCGAGCGGAAATCACGCTCGAGGATGCCCTCGATGGAGCGGCCCAGCTCCTGGTTGGTGCGCACCGCGTAGAGGCCCACCAGCAGGAAGAGCAGGAGGAGCGGCAGCAGACCGAGGGTGAGGCGCGTGCGGAGCATTGCAGGTGAAGCTAGAGCAGGCCCAGCTTCTGGCGCTTGCGGTAAAGCGTGGCGGGGTCGATGCCGAGCGTACGCGCGGCGTCGTCCAGATTGTGTGTGAGCGCCAGGATGCGGCGGAGATGCTCCGCCTCGAGCGCATCCAGGGTCACGCGGGCACCGACGGCGATGGTCGGGTCGGCCGGGGCGCCGAATTCCTCGGGCAGGTCGCAGAGCTCGATCGTCTCCCCGCTGGCGAGGATGGTGGCACGCTCAATCACGTTGCGCAGTTCACGAAGGTTGCCGGGCCACTTGTAGCCGGCCATCGCGGTGAGCGCGGCGGGCGAGAAAGCCGTGAGCTTCTTGCGCACGCTGGCGGCAAAAAATTTCCGGTAACTCTCCGCGAAGCGAGCGAGGTCGCCCGGCCGCTCGTGCAGGCCCGGCAGGACCACCGTGATGACATTGAGGCGGTAAAACAGGTCCTCCCGGAAACGGCCGGCCTTCACCTCCTCGCCGAGGTGGCGGTTGGTGGCGGCGATGACACGGACATTGGCGTGGCGCGGGCGGTTCTCGCCCACGCGCTCGTACTCGCGCTCCTGCAGGAGCCGGAGGAGCTTGGGCTGGATCTCCGGCGCCAGTTCGCCGATTTCGTCGAGAAAAAGCGTGCCGCCCTCGGCGGCGGCGACCTTGCCGAAGGAATCCGCGATCGCCCCGGTGAACGCGCCCTTCACGTGACCGAAGAGCTCGGCCTCGAGAAGCTCGCGCGAGAGGCTCGGGCAGCTGACGGTGACAAACGCGGCGTCGCGCCGGGCGCTGCGCTGGTGCAGCTCGCGGGCGAGGATGCTCTTGCCGGTGCCGCTGGGGCCGAGGATGAGAATGCTGGCCGGCGTGTCGGCGGCCTTGAACGCCACCTGCAGGGCGCGCTGCGTGGAGGGCTCGGTGGATTCCAGATCGATGGGCGGCGACTCGCGGGCCAGTTCGCTCTCGAGCGAGCGCACCCGCGTCTCGAGGACGCGGTTTTTTTCAATCTTCGCCAGCACCGCGCGGATCTGGTCCGGCGTGAAAGGTTTGGGGATGAAATCGAACGCCCCGCGGCGCATCGCCTCGACCGCCGTGGCAATGTTGGCGTAGGCGGTGAACATCACGACGGCGAGCGTGGGCTGGGCCTTGAGCAGCCTGGCGAGCACTTCGAGCCCGTCGTCCGCGCCCAGCTTCAGGTCGAGGAACACCGCGTCGAAATTCTCCTCGTCAAGGGCCTTCAGCGCCCGCAGGCCGTTCGGCGCCTCGGCCGCGGCATGTCCCCCCATCTCGATGGCTATGCGCGTGGTTTTGCGGATGCCGGGCTCGTCATCAACAATAAGGACACGCATGGGAGGGAGTCTGTTTCGCGTGGAGTGCGGGCCAATCCTAAAAGCCAAGGCAGGGCCACCGCAAGGGCGACCCCGCCAGGTCTAGCTTCAACTCACTGGCCCCGGGCAAAGCCCGCGACCGTGCGACCGGACTCGACCGCGGCGTCCGAGGAGAGTTCCGCCTCCGCCGACTGCAGCCGGGTATTATTTTCCAGGTGGTGGCGGTCGGCCTTGGGCGCGTCGGCAGGTTGGTGATGGTCGAGGCTGATCAAGGCGCACATCAGGGCGCCAAGGGCGAAGAAGGCGAACAACAGGGGTATCATGCCGGTCGCTTCGCTTGAACCATGCCAGTAGCGCAGGATCGCGGCGGAGGGGTTGGGCTCCAGTGGTTTGCCCCGCACGAGGGTGGCCAGGGCTGCGACGGACGTCCCGCCGATCGTGCAAAATACCGGCCGAATCCCGGGCGGTGGCGGCAAATTGCACGGCGGAGGGGGATATTTTTCCGCCGACGATTTCTTTTGTCGAATCCGGCCCCAAAACCCTCTTAGCCTCGCGACCGTCCCCCTCACCCCTCCCCCACCCGCATGTCCACTCCCACCGCCACTCCCCCCAAGGCCGCGGCCGCCGCGCCCACCCCGCCGGCGGTAAAACTGACCGACCTCGAAATCAAGGACGCCCAGCTCATCTTCGGCTCCGTCTGGTCGGACCTTGAGGCGGACTTCGGCCGGGAAAACCTCCGTTTTCCCAAGGAGATCATCCTCCTCGGCGGCGCCCCCGGCGCGGGCAAGGGCACCAACACGCATTTCATCACCAAGACCCGCGGCCTGACCTGCCCGCCGATCGTCATCAGCGCGCTGCTCGACTCCCCCGAGGCCAAGCGGCTGAAGGACGCCGGCCACATGGTGGGCGACCGGGAAGCGGTCGGCCTGCTCCTCCGCGAACTGATGAAACCCGCCTACCGCGACGGCGTCATCCTCGACGGCTTTCCCCGCACCAGCGTGCAGGTCGAGTGCCTGAAGTTGCTCGTGGACAAGATGCAAGCCCTGCGGCGCGAGTTCTTCACCACCCCGCTCGGCATCCATTTCCGCCAGCCGACCATCCACATCATGGTGCTGTTCGTGGACGAGAAGGAATCCATCGCCCGCCAACTCTTGCGCGGCAAGGAGACGCTCACGCATAACGAGGAGGTCACCCGCACCGGCGTCGGCCAGCTTTGGGAAGACCGGCCCACCGACCACGACGAGACCCTCGCGCGCCGCCGCTACCGGGTGTTCAAGGAGCAGACCTGGGATGCGCTCCAGTCGCTCAAGGAGATCTTCCACTACCACTTCATCAACGCCCAAGGGTCGATCGAAGAGGTGGAGCAGAACATTCTCAAGGAGCTCGATTACCAGAGCACGCTCGAGCTCGACCCGCGCACGGTGGACCGGCTGCGCATCCTGCCGGTGGCCAGCGAGATCATCGTGCATGCGCGGCAGGAGCTGGTGAAGCGCCTCGACAGCCATGAGTTCGGCCAGCCCGAGCTGTTTGCCAAGGTCGTCGCCTTCATCGCCAAGAAGATCATGCCCATCGTGCAGCGTCATGCCATTTCCGGCTCCGCCCACATCAACACCGAGGACCCGATGCTCGACGATCCGACGGCGCTCGCGATGCTGATCGACGTGTTTTCGGAGCGCGGCTTCCACGCCATGGTGGACATCCACCGCATCGAGATCCCGGAAAGCCTCGACCTCGTCACCGGCGCGATCAAGTGCCGCACGAAAAAGGTCTACCGCATCCATATCCGCTTCCAGGGCTCGGAAATCCGGAGAGGCTAGGGAATTCTCGATTTTCTATTTTCGAATTCTGGCGAGCAGGGTCTTCCGCGATGCGACCATGATGGCGGTGAGTTCGCCGGCCTCCTGGAGCAGGGCCCCGGTCTGGGTGGCAGCCATCAGCCCGGCCTCCGACAAGAGCTCTAGCCAGAAGGCGCATTCGTCGGCCTCCTCCTCGACCGTGGTGACCTTCGCCACCATGTCGGCGCTGGACTTCGCCCGGCACACCGCGCGGTAATTCGTCGCCACGGATGTGCCAGCGCGGGCCAATTGATTGGCGATGATTCGCGCGGTCCGGGTCTCAGGCAGGTCTTCGACCAGTTGCAGGATGCGAAGGGAGAAATCCTTCGTGCGCCGCTTCATTTCGCCTTCTGTCATGGCGCCAATCAAGCCGCCTCTCATCGCCCCAGCCGGCGCTGGAGCGTAACTTTCCCGTACCGAACACCTGAGTTGCCCCGCAACCCGGCACCCGCTCGACCAAGCTAATCGAAACTCGAAAATTGCGCTACGAGTAAGCGGCGCCATGCGCCGCTTACTCGTAGCGCAGGGCCTCGATCGGGTCGAGGGAGGCGGCCTTCCAGGCGGGATAAAAACCGAAGCCGACGCCGATACCCGAGCATACAAGCAAGCCAAGCGCCGCCCAGTCCCACGGGAACACCACCGACGCCTTGAGCATCAGGGCCAGCCCGTTGCCGCCGGCCACGCCGAGCAGAATGCCGAGCACCCCGCCGGCCAGGGAGATGGCGACCGACTCGATGAGAAACTGGGTGAGGATACTGGCCTTGCGCGCCCCGATGGACTTGCGGATGCCGATCTCCTTCGTGCGCTCCGTCACGCTGACGAGCATGATGTTCATGATGCCCACGCCCGCGGCGAGCAGCGCGATGCCGCTGATCACAAACGAGCCCGCCGCAATCACGTCCGCCACCTTGGCAAACGACGCGATGAGGGAGTCGTTGGAGTACAGCTCGAAGTCGTTCTCTTGCTCGGGGCGGAGACCGCGCACGATGCGCATCGCGGTGATGCCCTTGTCGATGATCTCGTTGTACAGGAGCTGGGACGGCGCCTGGGTCGCGATGTTGATCGTGTGGCGGGCGACGCCGAAGTCGTTCAGGAAACGGGTCAGCGGGACCATGACAATCGCGTCCTGATTCTGGCCGAAGGAGGAGCCCTTGTCCGCAAAGACGCCGATGACCGTGTAGGTGCGCTCGTTGACCTTGATGATCTTGCCCAGCGGGGACTCCGAGGGAAAGAGCCGCTTCAGGATGGCCTGGCCAATCACGGCCACGGGCCGGGCGAATTCGACATCATCCGCGCCCAAGTTGCGGCCCAGCTCGATCGTGTACTGGTTGGCCGTGATGAAATGCTCGTTGCTGCCGCAAAAGGTAATGCCGGGCGTGGTTTTCCGGTTCTGGTACCGGGCCTGCACGGTGATGTTGTTCTCGAAGCTCTTCACGCAGACGACGTCCGCAATCCCCTCCATCAGCCGCTGGTAGCGCAGGGCCTCCTCCAGCGTGATGTCGCGCCGCATCTCGTAGCGGCGGCGGTTTGGCCCCTCCTCGTCGCCACCGCCGCCGTTGACGGGGTATTTGGCGAACTGGAACATGTTGGAGCCGAGGAAACTCAGGCCGTTCTCGATGGAGCCGCGCAGCGCCGACACCGCGGTCATCACGCCGATGACCGAGAAAACACCAATGGTGATGCCCATCATGGTGAGTCCGGAGCGGAGCTTGTTCACGCCCAGGGAACCCAAAGCCATGCGAAGGATTTCGGTAAGGCCCATGGGGTTATTTTCGAATTTCGAATTTCGAATTTCGAATTCGGACCCGCCGCAGGCCACGCGAAATGCCGCGCTTTTTAAGTTGGATCTGGTTCATGGCTTAAATTCCTAAACGAAATTCACCTCATTCGTAACGGAGCGCGACGACCGGATCGAGGCGGGCGGCGCCCCAGGCCGGGGCGAAGCCCGAGAGGATGCCGGTCACGACGGAGACCAGCATGCTGACGAACACGAGGTTGATGGAAAAATCAATGGGGAGGGACGGCATCGCGGCCTGGAGGCCGAGACAGGCGCCATAGGTCAGCAGCAGTCCCGCCACGCCGCCGATCAGGCAGATGGAAACGGCCTCGATCAGGAACTGCAGGAGGATGGTGCGCCGGCGGGCGCCGAGCGCCTTGCGGGTGCCGATCTCCTTCGTGCGCTCCTTCACACTGACAAAGGTGATGTTCATGATGCCGATGGCGCCGACAAAAAGCGACAGGCCGGTGATGAACAGGCCGGCGAGGGCGATGCCCTGCTTCACGGGGTCGAGCACGGCCTTGAAGGCCTGCTGCTCGTTGATCGAGAAATTGTCGCGTTCGCCCGGCAGCTGGCCGCGCACCCGGCGCGTCGCGCCCTCCAGTTCATCGCGCGCCTCCTCGAGGTGATTCTTGTCCTTCACCTTCACCCGGACGTCCACGCCGCGCCGCAGGCCGAGGTATTTCTTGAAGGCTTCGAGTGGGATGAAGACCTGGTTGTCGAAGCTGAACAGGCCGAGGAACGAGCCCTGCTTGGCGAGCACGCCGATGACCGTGACCGGGTGACCGCTTACCTGCACGGACTGGTCGAGCGGCGAGCGGCCCTGAAACAGGGCTTCCGCCACATCGGCGCCGAGGATGGCGACGGGCCGGCCGGAGTTGGCCTCGGTTTCGTTAAAGAAGCGCCCCTCGGTCAGGTCCACGCTGCTGATGCGCGAGTACTCGCCCGTGGTGCCGAGGATCACCGAGTTGACCTTGTATTCGCCGTTCTTGACCGGGCTGCCCCGCATGGCAACGGGCACCGCGATCTCGAGCGTGGAGTTGGGCGTATTCTCAATGACCTGGTTCAGTTTTTCCGCGATGTCGGCGGTGATGCGCGGGCGGTTCTGGTAATTCCACCAGTCCTCCACCCCGCCCCACGGCCATTTCTGCACGTAAAGGATGTCTTCCCCCAGCATCGCGAGGCTGTTCGAGAAACCCTTGTCGATGCCGCCGATCGCCGTGCCCATCAGCGTCACCGCGACGATGCCGATGATGACGCCGAGCGCGGTAAGCACGGAGCGCAGCTTGTTCGCGCGGATCTGCGCGAAGGCGATGCGGAAGGACTCGGTGAACTCGTAGATTAGGCGGCGCATGGGAATTTTCGCATTTCGATTTACGAATTTCGATTACGGACGATGCGAGCCTTCCGCGACGGGGACCGTCAGCGTGCGTTGGAACAGGGGGAAGATGCGCCAGAAAGGCATGGTATCAGGGATTCGAAATTCGAAATTCCTCAGGTAGCCGGTCCGTCGCTCTCGATCAGGCCGTCGCGGAGGCGGACGATGCGGCGGGCGTGCCGGGCGATGTCCTCCTCGTGCGTGACCACGATGATGGTGTTGCCCTGATCGTAGAGTGTCTCGAAGAGGGCCATGATTTCGACGCCGGTCTTGGAGTCCAAGTTGCCGGTCGGCTCGTCGGCGAGAATAATGGAGGGATTATTGACCAGGGCGCGGGCGATGGCCACGCGCTGGCGCTGGCCGCCGGAGAGTTCGTTGGGCTTGTGGCTCATGCGCTCGCCGAGGCCGACGTCCTGCAGGGTGCGGGTCGCACGCTCACGACGGATGTGCGGCGAAAGGCCGGCATAGATTAGCGGCAGCTCCACGTTGGCGAGCGCCGTGGAGCGCGGCAGGAGGTTGAAGGTCTGGAAGACGAAGCCGATCTCGCGATTGCGGATGTCGGCGAGCTCGTCGTCCTCCATCGAGGCCACGTTCTTGCCGTTGAACTCGTAGCGTCCCGCCGTCGGGGTATCGAGGCAGCCCAGCATGTTCATCAGCGTGGACTTGCCGGAGCCGGACGGCCCCATGATGGCGAGGTACTCGTTGCGGTGGATATTCAGTGAGACGCCGCGGAGGGCATGGATGGTCTCCTCGCCCATCTGGTAAAGCTTGGTGACCTGCTCAATGTCGATCACGAGTGAGCCTGTGGGGCGCGTCACGCGGGTCGCGGAAGAAACGGCGGTGGGAGGCGTCATCGGTCGCGCCTTATTTCTTGTCGTCCTTCTTCGGCTTCTCGATCTGGATCAGGGCCCCGTCCTTCAGCTTGCGGCTGATGGCGGCGTAGCTGCCGGACACGACCTCGTCGCCGGCCTTCACGCCGCTCTTCACCTCGATGAGGGCGTTGTCGGCGATGCCGGTCTCCACCTTCTGGGCCTTCACCTTGTTGCCGTTGCGGATGAAGACGATGCGCTGGAGCTTGCCGGCGTCGCGCCGGGCCTGCTCGCGTTCGGCGACGAGCTCAAGTTCGTTGCCGGACTTTTCCTGGGCGTCCTTGGCGTTCTTCTTCTGCAATTCCTCCGTGGTCATGCCGCCCGCGGCGCGGACGGTGACGCTCTGGATCGGGATCGCGACGACGTTCTCAACGGTCTGGGTGGCGATGTCGGCGGTGGCGCTCATGCCGGGGCGCAGGTTGGCGTTGTGGTCGCTGATGCGGATCTTGACCTGGAAATTCGAGACTTCATCGGCGTTGGTGACCTGGGTCGAGGCGCCGGTGGCGGAGGAGTTCTGCGCGGAGCTGCTGATCTCGGTCACGACGCCCGAAAACGTACGGCCGGGATAGGCGTCGATCGAGATGGTCGCGTGGTCGCCGTTCTTCACGTTGACGATGTCGTTCTCATTCACCTTCACGCGCACCTCCATGCTGCCGAGGTCGGCGACGCGCATGATCTCGGTGCCGGCAAAGGAGCCGGTGCCGACCACCCGTTCACCGACCTCGCTGCCGAGGGCGCTGATGGCGCCGTCCATCGGGGAATAGATGATGGTCTTGTTGAGCAGGTCGCGCGCCTGGGCGAGTGCGCCCTCGGTGCGGCGGATCTGCGCCAGGGTGTTGTCCTGATTGGCCTGGGCGACCTCGAGGTTGGTCTTGGCGGCCGAAAAATCGGAGTCGGACATCAGCTGCTTGCCGAACAGGTCGTTGGTGCGCTTGAAGTCATCCTGGGCCTTGATGAGCTGGGACTTGGCCTGCACCGCGTTGGCCTTGGCCGCGACGAGGTTCGCCTCCTGCTGCTCGACCTGGGACTGGTAGGTGTCGGGCCGGATCTTCACGAGCAGGTCGCCCTTCTTCACCGTGGCGCCCTCCTTGAAGGGCAGTTCGATGATTTCACCCGGGGCCTCAGTGGAAATCTTCACCTCGACCTCCGGCTGGACCTTGCCGGTCGCCGTCACGAGTTGGGTGATCGTCTTGATGACGGCCTTCTCCGTCGTGACCATGGTACCGGTCTCCTGATTCTTACCCTTGAGATAAGCGCCGAGGCTGAGCAGGACGACCAGCGTGATGCTGCCGATGATGATCCACTTGGTCTTGGATTTCTTTTTCACCACCACCGGGGTGGTGGCGGGTTTGGAGGCGGGGGCCGGGTTCATAGTTGTCAGGGTGTGCAGTTAAAGGGTGCGAGGGTCAGGAACTCACTCCGCCATGGCAAGCGGATGCAATTCGTCCGGAAAAAAGTGTGGAGGGGCCCACAACGACCCCTCCACCCAACACCACTGATTGCCACAAACGAGAGAGGGAAAACCGGGCCGGCCCAAAAGGAAAAAACGCGTTTGCGCTGAAACGCGGCCCCTGTGCGACCAAAGGGCGGCGGACATCGTTCAAGGCGGTGGCGGGACGGACAGGCACTGGCATGTCACGACAACACCGCGGGAAGGGTCAAAGTTACACGAATTTTTGATGAACGGGCGGACCGGGGGATGGGCGGGACGCCGGGTGGCGGGCATGGGCCTGGCCCATCCACCCGTAAAAAAGCCGGGGCGGACCGTACCCCGGACCACCCCCGGCCAAAACCGAGCAGGGTCGCCACAATCCACCACGCGGACAATTTCGTTTGGCGCAGCCCGATGCCGCCAAGCCGCAGCTCACACCGAAAGCGGCTAGAGTTAGCAGGCCTGAACGTGTGTACGGCCCCACCGTGATCCCGCCAGATCGCCAAGTAACTCGCACTACGCCGGTAAGGCCAACCCCTCCCACGGTTACGGCGTAAAGCGCCCAACCCTAAGCTATAAAATTCAACCGAATCCGCGGCCTCATCCAGCGCGGCAAGTAATGAGGGTCCGGGGGTGTAAAAGCGGTCAGCTTGAAAACTATTTACTCGGTCCTGGCCGCGACCTGCGCCGCTTGCTGCGCCTCCAGCCACCGCGCACATTTCTCCAATCCGCCGAAGGGATAGAGATGGAAGCGCTGCGTCCCGTGCACGGCCGCGACGAAGTCCTCGGGCTTGTTCGACATCAACAGGCGGCCGAAGTTGAAGCCCTGCTTCAGCAGGACGTCCTTGGCCGCGGTGACACCGCACACCTGGGCGTATTTGAGCAGCGTCTTCAGCGACGCCGGTCCCGCCACACCGACCGCCACGGTCTCCGTCACGCCGGCGGCGCGCAGGCTGGCAATGTAGCCGCTGACATGCTCCGGGGAGAAACTCCACTGGGTGACGATCTCCGACTCCATCCCGGCGGCATGGAGAAACTGCAGCTTCGTCGCCAGGTTCTGGCGCGAGTCCGGATCAGCGGGATTGCCCTCCGGATGTCCCGCCAACGCGACCACGCGCAGCCCCACCTGCGCAAAGGCCTCGGTCCGCAGCACGTCCAGCGTCTGGGTATACGGACCCGCCGCCTGCCCCGCCCCGCCCGCCAGCAGCAGGGCCTTGCGGACGGCGAGGCGTTTCAGGCCCGCGCAGAATTCCCCGAGCTGGGCCTCACTCTTGAATTCCCGGGCGGCCAGGTGCGGCACGGGGGTGAATCCCTGTTGGGCGATCGTTTCGATCGCACCCAGCAGGGCCGTGATGTCCGAGCCCGGGATCATGGTCACGAAGACCTCATCCACCAAGCCCTTCACCAGCGACAATTGTCCGGCGTGGGCGGGAATGACCTCGAGACTCCAGCGAGGCGGCGGTTGAGGCGTCATCCGTTTGCCTGCGGCTCGGGACGCGAGGTGCGAATGGTGGCCCGCACCTCGGTCTGGACGTGGCGCTCGACCGAAGGCTTGGCCGTCCCGCCATTCGGTTCGCCCCAGACCACGGTGACTTGGGCACCGTCCACGGCCGCATCCCGGTCCACCATCGCGAGGGAGAACCAGGCGCGGACATTCGAGGTGTAGACGTTGTAGGTGGAGAGGCCGACGAGCTTGCCGTCCTTCTGCACGCGGTCGAAGGGGATGGTGGAATACTGCCCGCCGGGGAGCTCGAGATGCTTGCAACGGTCGCCGCTGCCGAGGGTGCTGCCGATGATCCGCAGCACGTCCTCGCGGTTCCAGACCAGCCAGACCTTCTCGCGGTGGGGCTTGTCGGCCATCGCCTCAAGCGCCGAACGGCCGACGAAGGCATGATCGAATTTCAAATGGCGCCCATAGCCCAGATCCCACGGGGTCTGGTAGTAATCCTCGATCTTGTCCGAAACGAAGCTGCCGCCGACCGACGCGTTGGCCTCGAAGCCATCGGCCGGGAGCCATTCGCGGTAGGCCTTCATCGAGGGGCTGAAGATCGCCGGCATCGGCGACGGGATCCAACCCGACTCGGGCGAAACCGTGGAATAGGCGCGGCCGCCGACCAGCCGAAGGCCGAGGCCCTCGCCCGCGGCGACGATGGCATTGCGGATGTCATCGCCGAACTCGGACGGACCAAAGAGCTCAAAGCCCTGCGAGCGGGCCATGCCGTGGCCGAGAGCGTTGATTTTGTGCCCGGCGATCGTGAGGTCGGTGATATGGAAAAACTTCACCTCGGGCACGGGGCCGCCGATGGCCTTCTGCATGATCGCCATCGCGTTCGGGCCCTGGATCTGGAAGCGGAAGGTCTTGCGCCGGCCCTGGTTCGCGACCGAGCGCTCATCGCGCGTGATGGTGACGTTGTACTTACCCTTCTCGACGTTGTAGGCGACCCAGTGGGGAATCGACGGCCGGCCGCTGATGTTCACCTTGTCCTGGCCGAGGCCGAAGAGGATCGCGTCGCCGATGACATAGCCTTCGGGGTTGCAGCAGACGATCTGCTTGGCCTTGCCGGGGCCGAAGCCGGCGAAGCTGTTGATGGCGAGGTCCGAGAGCAGCCGGAGGAGATCCGGGCCCTCGAAGTAAGTGTCGGTCATGTGGAGCGACAAATCAAAGAGCGCGGCGGTCTTCTGCCAGGCCTCCTGCTCGTCCCGCCAGTTGGTGAATTCCGGCTGGATCGGAAACACATAGGCGCCGACCGGCGCGTTACGGAGCATCTCGACCGGGTTTTTCCAGGCCTGCAGTTTTTGTTCGAGGGATTTCATTTTATGGGAAAGAGGGCGTTGGTTTGGACCCGGGGGTTACCCGTGCCGGTTAAAGGACAGGGCGGCGCCGACGATGCCGGCCTCATTGAGGAATTTTGCGGGCACGACCTTCGCGCGGGTCTTGAGGTAGGGGAAAAACTTCCGGCTCTTGGCGCTCACGCCGCCGCCGATGATGATCAGCTCGGGCCAGAGGATTTGCTCCAGGCTGCGGATGTACTCGCCGAGTTCCTTCCCCCACTTCGCCCACGACAGGTCGCGGCGCTTCCGCGCGGCGGCGGACACAAAGCGCTCCGCCGACTTCCCCTTGATCTGCAGGTGGCCGAATTCGCAGGGCACCACCAAGCCGTGGTAGCAGAGCGAGGAGCCGATGCCGGTGCCGAGGGTGAGCAGCAGGGTCTTGCCCTTGAAATTCCGGCCCGCGCCGAACCGCATCTCCGCCAGCGCCGCCGCGGCGGCGTCGTTGGTCAGCGTCACCGGGCACTTGGTCGCCTGGGCAAACAGCTTTCCGCCGTCGCAGCCGATGAACTTCCGGTGGAGATTCGCCGAGGTCAGGATGTGCGAGCCGTGGATCACGCCCGGGAAACCAACGCCGATGGGCCCGCGCCATTTGAAATGCTGCGCCATCTCCGCGGCATGCTTCGCCAGCGCCGCGGGCGTGAGCACCTTCGGGGTCTCGATCCGGAAGCGTGCCCCGAGCAGCCGGCCGGTGGCCAGGTCCACGGGTGCGCCTTTCAACGCGGAGCCGCCGATGTCGATGCCGAGAATTTTCATGGAGGCCGAAAACGCTAGAGGCGCCGAAGCGCTACTGGCAAGTCCCGGCTCCTTCCCGTCCGTGCGCGTGGCCGTGGCTGAGTTCCGCCGCGGTTGCCGGGCGCGCCGTGACGAGCTCGACTTCAAATGTGAGGTCCACGCCCGCCAGCGGGTGATTGGCATCGAGGGTCACCTCGTCGCCGTCGATCGCGACCACCGTGACCACCGGCGCATACTGGTCCTCGCCGGCCTGAAACTGATCGCCCACCCGCAGCTCGCCCGCCACCGGCAACAGGGCGCGTTTTACCCGCTGGACCTGGGCCGGGTCGGGCGCGCCGTACGCCTCGGCGGCGGGCACCTGGACAGTGAGCTTAGCCCCGACCTCCGCCGGGCGCAGCCGCTGGTCGAGTCCGTCAATAATCTGCCCCGCCCCTTCGAGATAAGTGACGGGTTCGCGCCCGGCGGAAGCATCCACCACGCGACCCGCCGGGTCGCGCAGCGTGTAGTGGAAGGTGACGATCCGTCGCATGGCGACGAAGTGACGAGTGACAAATGACGAGTGACAAGGTTAAATCCCAGAAGAGGTCATCGGTCATGAATTATCGGTGATGGGCAACATGAAGTAGGCGCCGAGACCGTGGTGCCGGGCTCATGGCCCAACACCTATCACCCCTCACCCGCGAGCCGCGCGCCTTACGTTTCCTGCCGCAGGATCTCCAGCGGCGGGTGATCCACGATGCCGCGGTTGGCGATCAGGCCAGTGAGGAGCGTGACCACCACCGCCGCGGCCATCGAGCCCAGCAGCGCCAGCATCGGCACCGCCACCGCCGCCTTGAACACAAATTTTGCGAGCAGGGCGTTGCCCAGCACCGCGAGGCCGCCACCCGTCAGGGTCGCGAGCACGCCGAGCACCGCGTATTCGACCAGCTGGATCGACCGGAGCTGGCGGCGCGTCGCGCCGAGCGTCCGCAGCAACACCGTCTCGCGGATGCGCTGGAAACGCCCGGACAGGATTGCCCCGGCCAGCACCACCACCCCGGTCACGACGGTAAAGCCCGCCATGAAGGTGATCACAAACGCCACCTTCGCCAAGATGCCGTCAAAGGTCTGCAGGATGAGCGCGAGATCGATCGCGGAGATCCCCGGCAGCGCCTTGGCCACAGCCTGTTGCGCCCGCGCGGCGTCCGCGGGCGTGGCCGCGCGCACCGCGACGGCGAAGGTCTTCGGTGCCGGCTCCAGCACACCCTCGGGAAACAGGATGAAGAAATTCGGCTGCATGCGCTGCCACTCGACCGTCCGCAGGCTCGCCACGTAGGTCTTCAGCGGCACGCCCTGCACATCAAAGACCACCTCGTCCCCGACGGCAATCTGCAGGTCCTTCGCGAGGCCTTCCTCGACGGAAATCGGCACGCGCGTCTCCCCGGGTTTGACGCGGCCGATCCATTCCCCGGTGGAAATTTTCTCCGTGGCGTCGGGCTGGCCGCGATAACTCGAGCGATACTCCCGCGTGAGCGTCCAGGCCGGGATCTTGCCGCGGTCCCGCGCCGGTTTCGTCGTGTCGCGCCTGCCGCCCGGCGGGCCGCCCGGTCCGTCCTCGGGACGCGCCAGGACTTTTTCCTCGTCCTTCAACAGCTCGGTCACCGGGCGGCCCTTGAGCGTCTCGAGCTTCATCGTGACGATCGGCGCCGAAACGAGGACCGGCGTGCCGTTGTCCGCGAGGATCTTCTGGAGCTTCGGGAACTGGTCGTCCTGCACGTCGAAGAACATGAGGTTGGGCCGCGCGCCGGCGCCCACGCCCATGATCTTGTCGAGCAGGGTCGCCCGCACGAGCACGAGGCTGAGCATGAGGAACGTCCCCAGCCCGAGCGAAAGCAGCAGCAGCACCGTGCGGTTGTTGGGCCGGTGGAGGTTGGCAAGGCCCTGGCGCACGACATAGGTCAGCGGCTGGCGCGGCACAAACGTCTTGGCCGCCCAGGCCACCAGCTTCGCCATGCCGCCGAGCAACCCGAAGCCCAGCGCCATCATGAGCGTGAAACCCAGCCCGGTCTGCCAGTGCCCCGTCTGCAGGATGGCGAACCCTAGTACCGCCGCCGCAATCGCGACGTAGAGAATCGGGGTGAGCGGATCGAGGCCGGGATTTTCCCCGAGGGCGGAGCGCAGCGCCACCAGGGGCGACACGCGCCGCACGGCGAGCAGGGGGAGCAGGGTGAACAGCACGCAAATCACGAGCCCCGCCGTCGCGCCCTTCGCGAGCGAGGCCCACGAGATGAACAGCTGCACCTCAAACGGCAGGAAGTCCTTCAGCACCACGGGGAGGATGAACTGCACCGCCACCCCGAGCGCCGCGCCCAGCACCGAGCCGATCACCCCGAGCCCGATGCCCTGCACGAGGTAGATCGCAAAACCCGTCCGGCCGCTCGCACCGAGGCAACGCAGCACCGCGACGGTCGTGATCTTCTGCTTGATGTAGACGTGGATCGCGCTCGCGACCCCCACCGCCCCGAGGAACAACGCGACAAATCCGACCAGGCTCAGGAAGGAATACACGTCCTGCAGCGTCGTCCCCAGCTGGCGTTTGCGCTCCTCGACCGTGTCGAACTGGTAGCGCGTGGCCTTGAATTTCTCCTTCATCGCCTTCGCCAGCGCCTCGGCATCGGTGGTCGCCGGCAGCCGGAAGTGCACGCGATGACGCGCAAACCCGTCCTTTTTCAGCAGCCCGGTGCCCGCGAGCGCCCGCGGCGAAAGATACACCCGCGGCGAGAACAGCGCCACGATCGCGGCGTCGCCCGGGATCTTTTTCAACGCCCCCACGACCTTGAAGGTGCTCGGGCCCAGTTTCACCTCGTCCCCCACCTCGACGCCATACTGCACCAGCAGGGTCTCCTCGAGCACGACGGACTGGTTGTCCGCCAGCCGCGCGAGCGCGTCCGCCGGCGTGGTGACGGCACTGCCGTAGAAGGGGAAATCGCCCTCCATCGCCACCACCTGCACGAGCTTCCGCTCGCCGGGCCGCTTGACGAAATATAGCTGCGAGGTGAAGGCCACCTCGGTCGCGACCTCACCACCGAGGCTGCGGAAATATTTGAGGGTCGCCTCGTCGAACGGCTTGCGCGACGTGACGGCGAGATCGGAGCCGAGCAGGGTCTTGGTCTGCAGCTCGACGGTCCGGCGCAGATTGTCCCCGAGCGAGCCGATCCCGGTGAGTGCCGCGATCCCAAGCACAATGGACAGCGAAAACAGCGCCAGCCGCCGCCGCGACGCCCGCGAATCCCGCCAGGCCATTTTCAGGATGAAATTCATGGGTTGCCCACGGACCACACGGAATGCACGGAAGGTTCAGAGTATAAGACGCTCATGCTCGAGCATGGGAAAATGGCCAAAATTGACCAGCAGCCCCACCCGCAGTCCGGTGGCGTGCAGGTAGTTTTGAATTTGGGCGCGCTGCTCATCCGCCAGCCTGGATACCGCCTTAAGCTCAACCAGGACCGCGCCAAAGCAGACAAAATCAGCCACATATTGTTTGGTGAGCTGTTTTCCTTGGTATGTAAGGAAAAGCGGAACGAGTGACTGGGCGGGCACACCCCTGAGTCCAAATTCGATACCGAGGCATTCCTGATAAACTGCCTCCATAAACCCGCAGCCTTTCCCTCTGTAGACCTCAAAGCACGCGCCGAGAATCTCATAGGTTTCCTTCTCTTGGACTAGCTTGCCCATAGTGCATCGGACCGGCTTCCGCGTGTTCCGTGTATTCCGTGGGCGACATTTTTATGTAAGCTCGTCGCTCAGCACGGCGCCGTTTTTGAGCCGGATGATGCGGGCACATTTCTTTGCGAGTTCCAGGTCGTGCGTGACCAGCACCAGCGTCGTCCCGCGCTCGCGGTTGAGGTTGAAGATAAGCTCCACCATCAGTGCTGCCGTGTCGCCGTCGAGGTTGCCGGTCGGCTCGTCGCAGAACAAAATCTTCGGCCGGTTCATGAACGCCCGCGCGAGCGCCACGCGCTGCTGCTCGCCGCCGGAGAGTTGCACCGGGTAGTGGTCGCAACGCTCGCCCAGCCCCACCCGCGCCAGCAACGCGCGGGCCTCGGCCTCGCGACTGGAGTCGCCCGCCAGCTCGACCGGCACGAGCACATTCTCGAGCGCGGTGAGGGTCGGGATGAGCTGGAAATTCTGGAACACGAAGCCGACCTGCGCGTTGCGCACCAGCGCCCGCGCATCCTCGTCCATTTCGTCGAGCGCCTCGCCGGCCACCCTCACCGTGCCGCTGGTCGGCCGGTCCAGCCCGGCACAGAGACCGAGCAGCGTAGTCTTGCCGCTGCCGCTCGGTCCCACGATCGCCACGCTCGCGCCGGCCGTGAGTTCGAAGCTCACCTCGTGCAGCACCGTCAGGGGTCCCCCGGCCGTACGGTAGGTTTTCGTCAGCCGCTCCACTTTCAGCATGATTGGTCCGCTCATAAAAGGATCTGGCCACGAAACACGCGAATCGGCACGAAAGCTAGTTCTAGCGGTCGATTTACGACATGAGCACGCGTTTTGCCCTGACGTCCCTTTACTGCCTCGCCCTCGCGGTCGTTTCGCTCCGCGCGGCGGAGCCGCGCACCGTGGTGTTTTTCGGCGACAGCCTGACGGCGGGCTACGGGCTGGATGATCCGGCCAGCGAGGCCTACCCCGCGCTGATCCAGGACAAAATCGCCGCCGCGAAACGGCCGTGGCGCGTCGTCAACGCCGGCCTCAGTGGCGAAACCACCGCCGGCGGACTCCGCCGGGTGGACTGGATTTTGCGCCAGCCGCTGGATGTGTTCGTGCTCGCGCTCGGCGCCAACGACGGCCTGCGCGGCATCGAGCCGGCCGTTTCCTCGGCCAACCTGCAGGGCATCATCGACCGGGTGCGGGCAAAATATCCCGCCGTGAAAATCGTGCTGGTCGGCATGCAGCTGCCACCGAACTACGGCGAGGAATACACCCGGGCCTTTGCCGCGATGTATCCGGTCCTCGCCGCCAAAGACCAGCTTACGCTCATCCCTTTCCTCCTCGAAGGCATCGGCGGCCGGTCCGAGTTTAACCAGCCCGACGGCATGCACCCCACCGCCCATGGCCACGCCATCGCCGCCGAAACGGTGTGGAAGGTGCTGGAGCCCCTCTTGGACTAGAAAGACGCATTAGGGCCGGCTGTGCGCATTGATTACCTTGAGCTGGCTGTCTCCGCCTCGAGTTAAAAGTAATCAGCCCGCGCCCGCATGCCCCGCGTGGCTCGCGACCTTGCTGGGCTGGGCTTCTTTTCCCCGGCCGCACCAGCCCAATTCACGTGGACGGGCCTGCCGCACACCCACGACGTCTTCAACGCCGGCCACGGGCAGGGTGGCGCAGCCCCACCTGCAGTGGCTCCGAGGACCTGATCCTCGGCAAGACCATCAACAGCACCCGCTCCGTCACCGCTGACCGCAGCGTCGATTCCATCTGCCTGACCGCAAGCGACGATCACCACTTCGGTCCCGAGGCCTACCGCAGCAGCGCCTCCGCCTGCCGTACCAGCAGGACGAACTCACTGCGGTAGCCGCCGTTGTCCCCATCCGTGCCGGCCTCCGCCCAGGCGCGCACCGCCGCCAGCGTGCCGCTGCCCTTGTGCGGTGAATCCCGCAGGATCATCCCAAACTCCGCCACTGCCGCCGCGAACTTGAAGTCCGCACTCGCGTCCGCAAACCGCGCGCCGCCATCCGCCAGCGGGAACTCCAGCTTCCGGCTGACCGCTTCCGCCGGCTCCTTGTAGCGCACCTTGAGCGTGAGCAAATCACGCGAATTTCGATTCTCAGCGGCCCGATCCGAACTGACTTCTGACTTCTGTCCTCTGGCCTCTTGGTATTTCAGCGGATCCACCGCCGGCACATCCATCCCCCCTGATCCATCGCCCCTGACCGGCGGCAGCGCCGCCGGCACGATCTCGTACAGCGCCGTCACCGTGTGCCCCGCGCCGATCTCGCCTGCGTCCACGGCATCGTTGTTAAAATCCTCCTTCTTCAGCAGCCGGTCCTCGTAGCCGATCAGCCGGTAGCTCGCCACCTGCGCGGGATTGAACTCCACCTGCAGCTTCACGTCCTGCGCAATCGTCAGCAGCGTGCCGTTCACCTGCGCCACCAGCAGTTTCTCCGCCTCGCGGCGCGTGTCGATGTAGCCGTAGTTGCCGTTCCCTTTGTCGGCCAGCTTCTCGAGCGTGGCGTCCTTGTAGTTGCCCATGCCGAAGCCGAGCACGGTCAGGAACACTCCCGACTTCGCCTTCTCCCCGATCAGGCGCGCCAGCTCGCCCTCACTCGTCACGCCGACATTGAAATCCCCATCCGTGCACAAAATCACGCGGTTGAGCCCGCCCGCCACGAAGTTCGCCTTCGCGATGTCGTAGGCCAGCTGGATGCCCATCGCGCCATTGGTCGAGCCGCCCGGCGCCAGCGCGTCGAGCGCCTCCAGGATCTCGCGGGACTTCGCCACCGGCGTGGACGGCAGCGCCAGCCCGCTCGCCCCCGCATACACCACGATCGCCACGCGGTCGTCCGGGCGCAGCTTGCCGATCAGCAGGCGCATCGATTCCTTCACCAGCGGGAGCTTATTGGCTTCGTCCATCGAGCCCGACACATCCAGCAGAAACACCAGGTTCGCTGCGCCGCGCGCCGCCATCGACACCTCGCGGCCTTTGAGCCCGATGCGCACCAGTCGGTGCCCCGGCGCCCAGGGTGCGTCCGCGACCTCCAGCGAGGCGGCAAACGGCGCCCGCGGCGCGGCCTTGTTATCGTCCGCCGTCCGCGGCGGGGCGTAGTGATACGGGAAATAATTCACGAGTTCCTCAACGCGCACCGAATCCGCCGGCGGCAGGCGGCCCTCCGACAAGAACCGCCGCACGTTGGCGTAGCTGGCCGTGTCCACGTCGACGGAGAACGTCGACAGCGGGTTTTCCGCGGCGCCCAGAAAGTCGTTGTCGTGCTGGTAGGCGTAGCTCTCGGTGTTGGGCTGGAGCCCCCCCATGGCCCCAGCGGGGGGTGCAGGATTCTTGCGATAAGGCCTGTCGACCACCCGGCCAGCGCCTCCCGCGTAAAGCACAAGCTCCGTCGGGCTTTGAGCGTTCGTCTCGGCGAGAAATTCCGCTGACTTTGCCTCGCTCGTAAGCGGCATGCGCTGCACCTGATTCAGATTGCCGCCGATCGCAGCCATGGACGTCGGGCTCGGTTCGGGCCGCGACCCCGTCTTCGCTTTTTGGGTCTCCTTGTCTTTCCCGGCCATGGCCAAGCGCAGTTGGTCCGACTGCGTCTGCCTTCTGGCCTCCGAGTCCGTGTTGTGCACAAAACGATCGGGTGCCAGGGAAGGCGCCGCGGGCAGGACCATGACGACTCCGTTTTGGG